>Ga0105050_10000357_pt1 | contig 69055 bp, 58 predicted proteins | sample FRY01_FD_78088 | JGI IMG/M metagenome (GOLD analysis project Ga0105050, IMG submission 78088) | Freshwater microbial communities from Lake Fryxell liftoff mats and glacier meltwater in Antarctica - FRY-01 | ecosystem: Environmental > Aquatic > Freshwater > Ice > Glacier meltwater ... | reverse complement strand
GAGCCTCCTGGTGTTGCGAGCCTCCTGGTGTTGCGAGCCTCCTGGTGTTGCGAGCCTCCTGGTGTTGCGAGCCTCCTGGTGTTGCGAGCCATGTGCGGGAAACAAGCCGGGAATCTTGTCTCCATCGAGCTCGTTCGGCTACCTCGCAGCCAACTGCGCAGCGCTCCGCCTGGGGTAGAATCGATATTCTTCCATTCCGATCAGGCAGGAGGGTTCGCGTGGAGTATTTTGTTAACTTCCCGGCAGGGGGCTTGGTCAAGCCTGGTATCTGGGCTGCTGCCAGGGAAGCCGAGGGCTGGCATGGTGTCTGCGCCAGCGATCATCTGTGGGTTGGCACGACGCGATATCCTCACGTTTTTGTCGCCGCAACCCAGATGTCCTGTGCGACCAGGACCATCAGGATCACCACTTCGTTCTGCAACAACCTGTTTCGTTCGCCGGTCGAATTTGCACAGGCTGCCCTCGCCATTCACGATGCATCCGAGGGGCGTTTCGAAGCCGGGCTGGGAGCGGGTTGGTCGCGGGACGAGATTGACGCCATGGGCGGTGTGTATCCGGATGGCCCGGGCCGTGTCGGTCGTTATGTCGAAGCCCTGACTATCGTCCGAGCGCTGCTCAGGACCGGTCAATGCACATTTCACGGCAAGTACTACAACGTGGCTATCCATGGTGACCAGCAATTGGCGCCACTCTCCGCCTCACCGCCACCTTTGATCGCTGCCGCCGGAGGTCCCATCGCGCTGAAAAGGGTTACACCGCTCGTTGATCGTGTCGAAATCAAGGCCAGTTCACGCAGCACGCGGGTTGGTCATCTGGATTTTTCGATCATGGCTACCGTTACCGAAGACGAGATCCGAGACCAGGTGGCCCGTGTCCGCCGTGTCAACACCGACATACCCCTGGGCATTTTCATTCTGGTCGCCGTTGGCGATAACTCCACTGTAAATGGCATGAAATCGGCACTGGGGGATGGTTACCTCGCCCGCTTCATGGGCGAACCTGGCCAGGTTGCGGAGCATATGCGTGCGCTGGGTGATCTCGGCATCGATCGGGTGCAGCTCACTGAACTTGTGCCAGGCTCCCACAGCCTGCTTGCACCACACCTGCTTTGAGGAGGAACGATGACCGATGTTCATGACGTGACTCGCCGGGTCTACGAATATGCGTACGGCATCGATACGCGCGACTGGGTTCTATATCGCAGCATTTTTACTGACGACATTGACATGAACTTCCATTCGTACAACGGCAATCCCGGGAACCGCATGCAGGCAGACGATTGGGTCACCGGTTGTCGCCGACTGTTTGACAATCTGGATGCCACGCAGCACACGATGACCAATCCACTGGTTGAGGTCACCGGGGATACCGCACGCTGCCGCATGTACATGCAGGCCGAGCACTTCCTGCAAAACCGCTTCGGCAACCCCGATTTTGCTTTGGGGGGGTATTATGACGACCAGTTGATACGAACGTCTGGTGGCTGGAAGATCACCGCTGTGACACTCAACGTCTTCTGGAGTCGGGGCAATCGCCATATCATGGAGATGGCGGTCACCGGCCATACGGACGACTGAGCCAATTTGATCTGCGGGACAACCCGAAGATCGTAGTTCCAAACATCGCAGAATGGAGCTTGCCCGGGCTATTCATGAAGGTTCGTCGCGAGGGCGACGAGATGCGGCGGCGCCACATCGGCCCATCTTGCCGTTCGCATTTTTCACTCAGCGCTTGATGACGATCCTCATGCGCATCCAAATCAGCTTGGAATTGACACCCCTCCTGCGCTGCCGACTTCGCCACCCAAATCCCTTGGCAGAATCAGCGTTTTCCTTACTCCCAGTGTTATAGTAAATTTACCTTCCTTGCTGTGCCAGGTTCCGGAATCAGGAAAGCCCTTTTCGGACAGTTCGACCAGCGAATGTGAAAACGGACACTGCATAATGTGAAAACGGACACTGCATCGCCGACGGATCAGGGTATTGATGCTTCACTCGTGTTTGACATGATCGATTCAGGCAGCGTAATGCACGCCAACCATTCAGATTTTGGAATCTACGTCCTGAGTTATCCGGGTGACTTCCACCTCGCGTTGTCGCTCATAGGCAGCATCAGGTATTTCCACCCTCAGACGCCGATCATGATTATCCCTGGTGAAGGCTATGTGGAAGGACAGCACCCGTTTGATGTCCCGGTCATGTCGAAACCCTCTGGCTACTGGGGAGAGCTTGGGTTCATCGACCGCAAATTCTGGGCATTCCAGGGGCCATTCGAAAAATTCCTGTATGTCGACGCCGACATCATCTGTACACACTCGATCGACGGACTCCTGCAACGGATAGACAGCCAGACGGGAAAATTCCTGTTCGCCAACATCTACTACGAGGGTGACGACTGGACGATACCCGCAGGAGACTCAACACATCCAATGCACCAGCATCATCTCGCCTGGGCTGCACGAGCATTGGGGTCACTTGAGCACATGCGTGCGCTCGATCCTGCCTACGAGCCTCTGGCGCGATGCCCGTTCAATGCTGGAATCTTTGCCAGCAGCCGACTAACTTTCGATGCAGCGGATTTCAGTGATGTAGTGGGACGGGAAGCTGCCTACTACCGTTCGAGTCTTGGCAAGGATTTTTCCTGGCGAACCGAAGATGTGTTCTATCGTGATCAGGGTCGGCTGAATTACCTCGTTGACCACCACCAGATTCCGATTCTGAATCTGCAACCTGACGGTCACGATGTGTGGGGCGGCGATGCACGACATGTCAAGGTTGAAGACGTGCTTGCCAACAACGCCGACTTTGCGTTCATCCACTGGGCAGGCGTGCCGCGTCCAAGCCCTTCTCTGTTCTGTTCCAAACCCCTGTACTGGCTACTGAAGCGCACTTTGGGAGAAACGTTTGTCGAGGACGGGTACAAGAATCTCCCGGAGATACCCGGTTATTCCGTCTGGCGTCACTTCCACCCGCGTCAAAGTGAATCCATGTCGCTACGCAGCCGACTGCAGTATTCATACAAGGATCTGATGAGAATCGTCAGATTGCAGCTCTCGGAGTTCGGATTGCGATCTGCCTGATCACTCACTGACCGCCATCGAAGACAGCATGATCGTTGCGCCGAGCATCTGATCCTGCAATTCCTGTTGCAACCCGACCCAATCAGCGTCAACGGCCAGATTCTGCAGTTCATCGGGATCCGTGACCAGATCATAGATCTCCGATTCACCGGTTGAATACCGGGTATATCGATGTCGGTCGGTCACGAGTGTGCGGGTCCGCAGTGGCATTGGACCACCTGCTCGCGCCAGCACAAAGTCCTCTTCGATCATGACATGAGAACGCACCGGCTGGTTGCCGTCCAGCAGTGGCACCAGACTGTACCCTTGCATGTCAGCAAATGGTGCAACACCGGCCAGGTCCAGAAAAGTCTGTGCCAGATCCATGGAGCCAGCGAGCCGGGTCGTCCGGTGACCCAAGTCGCCCGGCCTTGCGATCACCAGTGGCACACGCAGACATCCCTGATAGTGCATGGTCGCTTTGAGCATGAGTCCATGATCGCCAAACATGTCGCCGTGATCGCTCGTGAATACGACGATGGTGTTCTCCGCCAACCCTAGATCAACCAGTGATCGCAGCACCTGCCCGATCCCGTCGTCCATCATCTCGATCATGCCGTACTCGGCGGCACGCGCATGACGCACAAGTTCCCGCGTCGGTCCGAACATCTGCACCATGTTTTTTGACGGTTTCCACCTGCGGATCAGTCGCAGGTGCGCCGGTGCATGCTCAAGCGGATCATCAAACGTCGCTGGATCTTCCATGTCGGCTGGATCATGGGCTTTCCACCACTTGCCCGGCGGAGTGAAGGGATGATGTGGATCCGGATAGGAGCACTGCAGGAAAAACGGTTTGTTACCGGCCGAATGGTGGCTGAGCGCATCGATCGTTCGTTGTGTGACAAAGGTCGTTGAGTGCAGTTCTTCGGGCAGTGTCGGTTGATAGACCTGCCACCAGCCGTCATAACGCTCGAGCGCAGGACCCGGGCGGAGCCAGTCCCGGACCAATGCAACCGGGTCACCCCCCCGTTCCAGCGCCCAGCGATAATGGTGGCCGGTCACCGCATCACCATGGCCGAGCGCAAATTCGACGTGCTCAAAACCGTAGAAATCCGCAATCTGCGGAGCGCCGTCAAGATATCGTTCACCGTCTTCCAGGGTGTCCCAACCGGGCGGAAAGGCCGTGGTATAGGTTGGCGCCCGCTGGCCAGCCTGCACAACATTCCTGCTGAGGCCATGCTGGATGTGCGACTTGCCGACCAGGCTGGTTGCATAACCTGCTTTGACAAGTTCACGGACACATGTGTTGGCGTTCCATGCCAGAGAACGATCATTGAAGATCACACCGTGCGCGGAGGGCATGCGGCCGGTCAGCATCGAACAGCGATTTGGCATGCAGATCGGATTGGCAACATAAGCCCGATCAAAAACCGTACCCCTGGCGGCCAGCGCGTCCAGGTTTGGGGTCCGTACCACCGGGTTGCCACCGAAGCCAACATGATCAGCCCGCAGCTGATCGGCGATAATCCACAGAATATTGGGTCGGCTCGAATCGCTCATGGTTTTCCGCGTCCGCGTCCGGGAGTTGACTGGGCGAGAGTTGACTGGGCGAGAGTTGACTGGGCGAGAGGAAGATAACGAAATCGTTGGATGGCCCGTTCTCTGGCAAACGCATGCTCGACTATCGGTGCTGGATAGTCGAGTTGCAGACCCGCTTTCCACGGCTCGAACAGGTGTCGGTCGGATACGTCTTTCAACTCGGGAATCATGGCACGCGTAAACGTGCCCCGCGGGTCGTACTTCTTCCCCTGTTCTGCCGGGTTGAAAATGCGGAAGTACGGCGCAGCATCCGTTCCCGTCGATGCACTCCACTGCCAGCCACCGTTATTGGCCGCGAAATCGCCGTCCACCAGCTGCTGCATGAAGTAACGCTCACCCTGGCGCCAGTCGATGAGCAGATGTTTGGTCAGGAACATGGCCGTGACCATGCGCAACCGATTGTGCATCCAGCCGGTGGAATTGAGTTGGCGCATGGCCGCGTCAACCAGCGGATAGCCTGTCTGGCCGGTTTGCCACGCAGCCAGTCCCACCGTATCGGGCTCCCAGTGCAGTTCGTCGTACTGACGTCGAAACGAATGCCCCTTGGAGACGTGCGGAAAGGCCGCGATGACATGCGCATAAAAATCTCGCCAGATCAGTTCATTGGCCCAGGAAGAATCCTCGATGGGCTGCAATCGGCGGATTTCAGCCAGACACTGACGGGATGAGATGACCCCGGCCGAAAGATAAGCCGAGAGGCGGCTCGTGCCTGCCAATCCGGGGTAATCACGATCATGCGCATAGGTGAGGAGAGGATCCTCGCAAAAGTGCCGCAGCCGACGATAAGCCTCACCTTCTCCGGCAGGCCAGTCCACTGCTCCCAGCGTATCGCCATCCGGGTTCCAGGGCAGCGTCGGTGGCTGAATCGGATTGCTCCGACGTTCAGGCACATCAAGCGGTGTGAAGGAGTCTGCAGTCAGCAGGCTGAGCCACTTGCGCTTGAACGGTGTGAAAACCGTATAGGGTTCACTTTTACCGGTCAGCACCGAACCGGGTGGCAACACCACCGATCCATCCACCCGGGTACATGCAAACCCCGCCTGCCGGACCGCTTGCCAGACCTTCCGGTCACGGCGCAGTTCATTGAGGGGATACTCGGCATTGAAGTGCAGGTGCGATGCACCGAGCCTGCGCATGAGTAGAACCAGCGTTTCCGGTGCTTCACGAAACCAGGGCACTTCGAGTACGTGCAGTGGAATACCCAGCGTCGCCAGCGCCTCTGACAGCGCGACGACGCAGCGACGGACAAAGGCGAGCTTGCGCTCGCCATGATCGTGGTTACGCCATTGCGCTTCGCTGAGCAGAAAGCAGCCGATCACCTGCCCTGCATCGCAGGCTGCATGCAAGGCAGGATTGTCAGCGATCCGCAGGTCGCTGCGGAACCATACCAGCTGTTTCAGTGCTGCGGAGCCCGGCTACTGGTCGGTCTGAATACGCGTACCTCTGGATACCAGTTCGTGCCGCTTGATCTTCCAACCATCCCTGGTTCGTATCATGTTGCACTTGTAGGTGGCCCAGAGGGTCAGCGTGGTCTTTGGATCATCTTTCATGTAGTGATGCGCCTGCACATCGGTGCGGCACTGTGCGGTGTCACCGTTGATGGTTGCCAGTTGCGGCCCGAGCATATGCTGCGTCGGTCCGAAACGCTCCAGCGCCTTGACGACATAGTCCCGCCAGTTATCACCACCATGAACGGTGGTGGGCCCAAACCCGACCACTTCCACATCATCCACAAAACAGCTGCGATACATCACCATGTCACGCTCATCCACGCCAGCGGCGTAACGTAACATCACGTCCATCAGTGCAATCCGGTCTTCTGCCCAATCACTCATCGCTTTCCCCCTTGATAAAGATTCCTCGACGCTGGTATTAAGCCTGCAGCACCTGTATCACGCAACCGAGGCAATCACCGAGGCCAATCATGTATCCCGGACACTGGGCCGACGTCAAACCCGCAACACCAGCGATCATTCATGCAGCAACTGGTGAATCGATCAGCTGGACAGCGCTCAATGAAACGTCCAACCGCGCTGCGCGGTTGCTGCGCCGGCTCGGTCTGGAAACCGGCGACCATGTCAGCCTCATCATGGAAAATCACCTCGACTATCTGCCCTTTGCCTGGGGCGCGATGCGTACCGGGTTATATCTCACCTGCATCAATCGATACCTGACCGCTGACGAAATGGCCTATATCGTCACTGATTCACGCGCCAGCGCTGTGCTCGCCTCGGCGCTGGTTTGCGATCTGACGGAGCTGAAGCGGCTCACGAACAACACCACGCACCACCTCACCGTGCGTGGCCAGGCCAGCGGCTGGCAGGACTACCACGCCCTGCTCGCTGCCGAACAACCGATGCCACTCGAACATGAGCCAATGGGCGACAGCATGCTCTACAGCTCTGGCAGTACAGGCAGGCCGAAGGGTATCAAGCGTCCGTTGACCGGCAAGACCATCCAGGACGGCATCCCTGGCGTTGAGCGGAACAATTTCTACGGGATTGATGACCAGACCATCTATCTGTCGCCGGCGCCCCTCTATCACGCGGCACCTTTCGGCTTCTGCATGCGAACGTTATCCCTGGGTGGCACGGTGGTCATGATGGAGAAGTTCGACGCCGAGCAGTCACTGTCTGCCATCGAACGATTTGGCATCACCCACAGCCAGTGGGTACCCACCATGTTTGTGCGCCTGCTGAAGATTGACCCGGAAATTCGCACGCGTTACGACCTGTCATCCCACCGCTGCGCGATCCATGCCGCAGCACCCTGCCCCGTGGAAGTGAAAAAACAGATGATGGACTGGTGGGGACCGATCATCTGGGAGTACTACGCCGGCACCGAGCGCAATGGCTCGACCATCATCGGTCCGGAAGACTGGCTGGCTCATCCGGGCTCGGTCGGGCGCGCAGCCAGCGGTATCCTCCACATCTGCAATGAAGACGGTTCGGAATTGCCGGTCGGCGAGCCTGGTCTCGTCTATTTCGAACAACCGGTCCGGCCCTTCGAGTATCACAATGATGCCGCGAAAACCGCCAGTTCTGCACATCCGGAGCACACCAACTGGACGTCACTGGGTGATGTCGGTTATCTCGACACCGACGGCTATCTGTTCCTGACAGATCGCAAAGCCTTCATGATCATTTCCGGCGGTGTGAACATCTATCCGCGCGAAATCGAGGATGCCCTGATCCTGCACGACAAGGTAGCCGACGTCGCCGTGTTTGGCATTCCCGACGAAGAATTTGGTGAGGCGGTCAAGGCGGTGGTCCAACCTGCCCCTGGCATCCAGGGCAACGCGGCATTGGCCGCCGAACTGCAGGCCTTCGCGCGGCAGCACCTGGCGGGCTACAAGATTCCCAGGTCCATCGATTTCACGGATGAACTGCCAAGGCTGCCAACCGGCAAGTTGTACAAAAAAATGCTGCGCGACCCTTACTGGCCGGCATCACCAAAGGCCGGGCGACGGTAACGCAGCATCCTGCCTGAGCCGGCATTGTGATGGTGCCCCTGGTGCATCGCCAGATCGCCATTGACCCACACCGCCTCGACTCCGAGCGGATACTGTTTCGGGTCATCGTAGGTTGCGGTATCAACAATCACAGCCGGGTCAAACAGCACCAGGTCTGCCCAGTGTCCCGCCTGGATCCGCCCACGCTGCTGCATGCCGAAGGTGTCGGCGGCCAGGGAGGTCATGCGCCGTACCGCCTCTGGCAGCTTCAGAATGCCCCGCTCTCGCACATAACGGGCAAGTACACGGGGAAAGGTACCAAACAGACGAGGATGCGGACGGCCGCGCAGATCCGGAATGCCGTCGGAGCCTACCATCATGTCGTGCCACGCGAGATTGTATTCGATGTCCGCTTCATCAATGATGAAGTGGATGCAGATCGTCCGGTCACCACCTGGCGCGGTGAGAATCCGCTTGACCGCATCGGTGATGTTTATCCCCTGCTCTTTCGCGATCGCCGTGAGCATGCGGCCTTCGAACTCGCGAAACGGCGGACAACTGGCAATGCGAATCACTTCGGCCAGTTCCCGGTTGACCCGGTCAAGGTTGAAGTACTCGATCATCCGGCCGCTGCCAGCGGTATAGGGATACACATCCAGCGTGACACGCTGGCCGGCAGCGAGCGCCGCATCGACCCTGTCGAGGGAGGCTCTGACCTTGCCCCAGTTTGGTGAGCCGGCCGCCTTGTGATGCGAGATGTGCACATGGACATCGCTTTCACGGCCGATGGTGAGTGTCTCTTCAACGGCTTCGAGCAGACGATCACCTTCGTTTCGCATGTGTGTGGTGTACAGAGCGGCGAATGGCTGCGCACATCGCGCCAGCTCGATGACTTCTTCCGTCATGCTCCAGCGGCCCGGGCGGTAGATCAGTCCTGTCGAAAATCCGCAAGCCCCCTGCTCCAGTGCACGACTGACATGTGCACGCATGTCAGCCAGCTCCGCAGCAGCAGGCGCACGCCGGGCCTCGCCCATGACGAGCGAACGCACGGTATTGTGACCAACCAGCATCATGTTGTTGATGGCCGGTTTACCGGCTGCTACCGCTGCGAAGTAGCCATCGAGATCACGAAAGTCACCCTTGAGACCGGCCAGAATGCCGCCACTTGCCGCCGACGCGTCGACCGCAGGGTCTGCGGGAATCGCACTGAACCCACAATTGCCACTGACCACGGTGGTCACACCCTGGGCCAGTTTGAACGTCATGTCCGGAAAACGCAGGAAGGCACCGTCATCGTGGGAATGGGTATCGATGAAACCGGGTGTCAATGTCAGACCCTGACCATCCAGTTCTGTTCGCGCATTACCTGCAACACCCACCGAATCAATGCGCCCATCCCTGATGCCAACGTCACCATGCACTGCCGTGTTGCCGGTGCCGTCGAGGATCGCAACGTTGCGAATCGCATAATCAAGCATCAACCAGTACTCCTGTCATTCAGCCGGTGGGGGGGGGGCGATCTGTGCGAGCGATCTCCAGATCGCGAATCTCGATACTCCCTGATTCGCGGTCGGAGACCGCTCCCACTTCAGGACCGCTCCCACTTCAGGACCGCTCCCACTCCAACACCACACCCACTTCAAAACCGCTCCAACATCAGCACACCTACAACCCATACATCGCCGGCGTCTTGCGCATCTGCTCGCCAATCTTCTCACCGATCATGATGCAGGTCAGATTGGTATTGGCGCGTGGTACAGACGGCATGATGGACGCATCGGCCACCACCAGCCCATCCATGGCGTGACAGCGTCCATGCTGATCAACAACGGCCATAGGATCGCTCCTCGGCCCCATCTTCAGCGTGCCGCTCGGATGATAGCCACTGGCGGAGAGTTTTCGCGCCAGCCCGTCCAGTGCCTCGTCACTGGTCCCACGCGCCGGATCCGGAAAGGTGATCGCCTCGATCATGCTCTTCAGTGGTTCGACGGTGGCAAACCGCAGCGTATCCCGCAAACAGCTCACCAGACGACTGCGATCCCGCACATCCTCACAAAAATGATTGAGAACCCGCGGTGCGGCCAGCGGATCGGCAGACGCCAACAACAGTTCTCCGCGGCCATATTGATATTCCAGTACCGAAGCAATCGCGAACATCGGCGGGCCGCCGGGTCGACCGGCAAAGCTGATCTGCTCGATCTGCAGGTCGTTGCGCTTGTCCGAACCTTCAGCGGTATACCGCAGGATAGTCTGCATGAGTGGCGAATCATGGTCGATGACAACCCCGTCACGAGCCCTGCAAACAATCGACAATGCAGGATGGTCGGACAGATTCTGACCGACGCCGGCAAGATCGCTGACCACATCGATCCCGTGCGCGGCAAGCTGGGCGGCAGGTCCGATCCCCGATCGCATCAGCAGCGCAGGTGACTGCAGTGCGCCTGCGCAGACCACCACCAGCCGAGCGTGCAGGCGATCGGATTTTCCATCCGACCGCAGGATTTCGACGCCAGTGCATCGACCGGCTTCGATCACCAGCCGACTCACATGGCTGTCAGCCCGGATGGTCAGATTGGGCCTCACCCGCGCGGGCGCCAGATAACCCACTGCGCAGGACACCCTCAGTCGACCCAGCTTGTTCATGGGATGAGGCCCGGCGCCATATCCCCATGGGTCATTGGCGTCGGCACACCGCGGATACCCGAGCACATCAGCGGCATCCAGAAACGCCGCCTGCGGCTGCGTCAGTTCATGCGGTTGATACCGCCGGATGCTGATGGGTCCGGCGTCACCGTGAAAAGCGGCATCACCAAAGTCCAGATCCCGTTCCAGCCGGCAGAACGCGGGCAACACCTCTGCCCATGACCACCAGGAATTACCTGCCGCCGCCCATTCGTCGTAGTCCTCCGGCATGCCACGCAACGCAATCGTTGTATTGACCGCCGACGATCCCCCTGTCACGCGCCCTCGAGGAAACACCACGGAGCGTCCTGCCGTGGGTTCATACCGGAAACCCCAATCGTGATCGGCATAGGAATTGTTGTGGCTGTTCACCAGATCGTAGGGTGTTGCGACAAGATCCGGATAGTCCGGCCCCGCCTCAACCAGACAAACCGAGAGATCAGGATTTTCAGACGCACGCGCAGCAATGACGCTGCCGCTGCTGCCAGCACCAACGACCAGCACGTCGAAGACAGTCACCCAGCACCGCCCGCGACCTGGACCCGCAGGATGCGCCTGGGCTCATCCGCATGATCGTGAACGGCAAAGTGTTGCAGAATCCGGTTGTCCCATATGACAAGATCACCGACACGCCAGTGATGTCTGGCCTGGTACTCCGGTCGGATCGCATGCTCAAACAGGTAGTCCAGAAGCGGCTTGCTTTCAGCGCGGGTCCAGCCAGCAAATCGCTCCGTAAACGCACGACACACATAAAGCGCCTTGCGCCCTGATTCTTCGTGGATGCGGACTACCGGATGCGTGGCGCGCGGGGCTGCCTTTGCATCCGCACCATAAACCTCGGCAAGACCCGCAGCGGCGTGTTCGGCATGCAGACCATCCAGCACGTTCTGCATTCCTGCAGACAGATCATCGTAGGCCAGTGCCTGATTCGCAAACGCGGTATCGCCGCCCAGCACAGGCGTTTCCAGTGCATACAACATGGTCAGCTTCGGTGGTGTGGTCTCGTAGCTCATGTCGGTGTGCCAGTGCTGATTCACATCACGGCGCTTGCCCTGATTGCGCAGTTCAATGACCTCCGGCCAGGCCTTCATGCCGGCATACGGATGTTTGACAAGACGACCAAACCGGCTGGCAAAGCGCATCTGCTGTTCTGGTTCAAGGGTCTGACCGGGGAACACCAGTACATGATGTTCCAGGAAGGCCGCGTTCAGGGCGGCAACCACCTCATCGTCGACAAAACGAACATCGATGTGGTCCACACGGGCTCCGAGCGGCGCTGCAAAACGGGTGATCTGCACGAACTTGCCTCCCTCTTCTACCAGACCCTGTCCCCTGCGCCTCATCATGTCGGCGGCGCTGCCGAAGTGCAATCATGCCGACATGATGAGGGGCAGAGGATGTTCCTGATCAGGATCATTTCCGTTAATCTCGCCTGTACTCGAACGGAAAAACAGCATGCGTCGTTTCCTCACCGCTCTGTTTGTACTTGCCCTGCTGGCGGGCGGAGCTGGCTGGTTGATGCTCGAGACCAGAGCTGGCCAGGACTGGCTGTTGCCGCGCCTGGTGGATGCTGCCATGCGGCGGACGCCCATTCAGGTTTTTGATGGCTTGCGTGTTTTCATGTGTGGCACGTCCTCACCCTTGCCGTCCAGCGATCGGGCACAGGCCTGTGTTGCAGTCCTTGCCGGTGACGATCTGTTTCTGGTGGATGCTGGCATGGGTTCGGCGAACACGATGAACCTGCACGGCGAAGCGACGCAGAATCTGCGTGCCATCCTGCTCACACATTTCCATTCAGATCATATCTCCGGCATCTACGACTTCAATCTGGTTTCGTGGGTCGCGGGTCGCGGTGAGCCACTGGTGCTCATCGGGCCACCCGGTGTCGAGCGTATCGCCGAAGGCTTCAACGAAGCTTTTGCACTCGATCGGTCGTATCGTGTTGCGCATCATGGTGAAGCGCTGATGGTACCGGCGCTGGGTGAGCTGGGTGCCAGAGAGATTGTGCCGGGCGAGATCTGGAACAACGACGGCCTGGTGATCACCGCCTTTCCCGTTGACCACGCACCAATCAATCCGGCGTACGGCTACCGGTTCAACTACCAGGGTCGATCAGTCGTGATCAGTGGTGACAGCAACGTCGTTGAGTCACTTGTCACTGCAGCCAAAGGCGCAGATCTGTTGCTGCACGATGCCCTCTCCATGCCGATCCTTGCGGCAATGGAGGACGGCGCATTGAAGGTGGGCCGTCCCCGGCAGGCAAAAATCTTTGGTGACATTCAGAACTATCACGCCGGGGCTGATACGCTGGGTACGCTCATCACCGACACTGACATCGGACTGCTTGCAGTCTATCACCTCGTCCCACCACCCGGAAACCTACTCATGGAGCGCATCTTCAAACGCGATCTGCCGGCGGGAACCGTGATTACCCGTGACGGCATGGTGTTCAGCCTGCCAACTGGAAGCCAGGACATCCGGATCATCGAACCCTGATCACCGGGCCTGACCTCCGGATCGGGATCAACAAATCGCCTTTCGCCCAAATATCGCGACCGTCTCGCTGGCGGGGGTGCGGCTCTTGGGCCACACTTTCCGGACAACGGCTCTGATTGATCAGAGTCGGGCAATGACTGAAATCCGTCGATCATCGGGAGTGAAGGATGACTCGCAAACCCCGCTTGCATATCCCCGTACCACCCGCCCGTCCGGGTGCGGACCCGGATTTCAGCTACGTTGATCGGGTAGCCGCTGGCGCGGTGGGTCGACCAGACCCGCAAACGCGATTACGTGAACTTCCCGACGAGCTGATCTACGCCATGGTGCGTGTGCTCGATGATGCAGGTGTCGCGACCGGTGCGTGGGACCCACAACTGGACCCCGAACAACTGCAGTTCGGATTGCGGCACATGCTGGAAACGCGTTTGTACGACGATCACATGACGCGCATGCAGCGTCAGGGAAAGATCTCCTTCTACATGAAATCACGCGGTGAAGAGGCTGTGGCGGTGGCTGCCGCGATGGCCCTCAAGCCGAGTGACATGCTGTTCCCGTCCTATCGTGTTCAGGGCCTCCAGATTGCCCGCGGCCGCAGTCTGGTCGATCTCATGAACCAGTGCCTGTCGAACAGCCGGGACATGTGCAAGGGACGGCAGATGCCCGTGATGTACCACTGGAAACGCGGCAACATCTTTTCCATCTCGGGCAATCTCACCACACAGTATCCGCAGGCTGTGGGTTGGGCGATGGCCGCTGCCATCAAGGGCGAAGATGACATCGCCGCTGCCTGGATCGGTGAAGGCTCCAGCGCCGAGGCAGACTTCCACCACGCGATGACTTTTGCTTCGGTCTATCGTGCGCCGGTGATCCTCAACATCGTCAACAACCAATACGCGATCTCAACCTTCCAGGGCACCGCTGGAGGAGAGCTGCGACCGTTTGCCGCTCGCGGACCCGGTTATGGCGTACCGGGCATTCGTGTCGACGGTAACGATTTCCTGGCCGTTTACGCTGTCACCCAGTGGGCGGCTGAACGTGCACGTGCTGGCAGAGGCGCCACGCTGATCGAGTTGGTCACCTACCGTGTTGATGCCCACTCAACCAGTGATGATCCTTCACGCTATCGGCCCAAAAACGAACCGGAAAACTGGCCTTACGGGGATCCTGTGGAGCGACTCAAGCGCCATCTCACCCGGTTCGGTCAGTGGTCGGAAACACAGCATGCCGCGATGATCGAAGACGTGCAGAAGCAGGTGGACCTGGAATGGCAACAAGCCATCTCCAACGGCACCATGACCGAGGGGCCGTTCCTCGACAAGAACGAACTCTTTGAAGATGTATACGCTGACATGCCTGCGCACCTGATTCTGCAACGCGAACAGATGCTCGCTTTCGATGAACGGGAGAAGCACTGACATGCCGCGCATGAACATGGTGCAGGCCATCAACTCTGCAATGGACATCATGCTGGCACGCGACCCGAACGTTGTGCTGATTGGCCAGGACATCGGCTACTTTGGCGGCGTGTTCCGCTGTACCGATGGACTGCAACGAAAGTACGGTGAACACCGTGTCATCGACGCACCTATCGCGGAGGGTGGTATCATCGGTTCTGCCATCGGCATGGGCGTCAATGGATTACGTCCGGTGGTGGAAATCCAGTTTGCAGACTACATCTATCCCGGTTGCGATCAGATCATCAGCGAACTGGCACGACTGCGTTACCGCACAGCCGGTGACTTCTTCGCACCGGTGACCATTCGTACGCCGTGTGGCGGTGGCATACGCGGCGGACAAACCCACTCGCAGAGCCCGGAAGGCATCTTCACGCATCTGTGTGGTGTAAAGGTGGTGATGCCTTCCAATCCGTATGACGCCAAGGGACTCTTGATCTCATCGATCGAAGACGATGACCCGATCATCTTCTTCGAACCGAAGCGCATCTATAACGGTCCCTTTGACGGTGACCCCGACAAACCGGCAGTGCCGTGGAGTACCCACCCAAAAGGCGAAGTGCCCGGTGACTACTACACCATTCCAATCGGGCGGGCAGAAATCGTACGCCCCGGCGAAGAGGTGACGGTGCTGTGTTACGGCACGATGGTCCACGTCTGTCTTGCCGCGGCTGCGCACACGCAAGTCGACGCGGAGATCATCGACCTGCGAACACTCTCTCCACTGGATGTACCGACTATCGTGCAAAGCGTGGAAAAAACCGGCCGCTGCGTGGTTGTCCATGAAGCGACCCGCTTCAGCGGCTACGGCGCGGAGCTTGCGGCCACCGTGCAGGAAGAGTGTTTCTACAGTCTCGAAGCGCCGATCCTGCGGGTCACCGGCTGGGACACCCCGTATCCGCATGCGTTTGAATGGGACTACTTTCCTGGCAAACAACGCGTGGCTGCTGCACTGGAACAGATCCTGGAGATGTCGTGAGCGAATACATCTTCAAGCTGCCGGATCTTGGCGAAGGAACCGTCGAGGCCGAGATCATCGAATGGCATGTCCGCCCGGGCGATGTGGTCAAGGAAGGCCAGATCATTGTCGACGTGATGACGGAGAAGGCCAATATCGAAGTGCCCGCGCCAGCCAGCGGACGTGTGCTGCGAACCAGTGGACAGCCAGGTGACATGGTCATCGTCGGTACCGAACTGATCGCGATTGAAACCGATGCCACCACACCCTTTGGGCCCCTGGTGAGTCCACCCACCGCCGGTTCACCGATGCCCGGGCCGGCGCCACTGCATGCCCCGGTCCACGGCTCACAAGTCATGCAACCGCGAACGGTCAACACCAGGGAGGAGTCACCTGGACCCGGTGTGCGTGAACCTGTCAACCAGCAAGACGGTGATGCAGCACCTCATCTGTCTGGCGGACGGGTGCTGGCCTCTCCGGCCCTTCGCCGGCACGCCAGTGAACTGGGCATTGACCTGGCTGTGGTGAAGGGTTCCGGCCCGCGAGGCCGGATACTGCGCAAGGATCTGGAGGCACCGACAGCGAGGCAGACTGTACTTCCGGCAAACCAGGTTTCGGTACCACCCGTTTCAGTACCACAGGCAGAGCGCACCTCTACAGTGGAATACACTGAGGTGCGCATCATCGGCGTCCGTCGTGTCATCGCCGAACGGATGCAGGCCGCCAAACGCGAGATTCCCCACTTTGCCTACGTTGAGGAAGTGGATGTCACCGCACTGGAGCGGCTGCGCACAAAACTCAACGAACGACCGGATCATGATCGATTGACACTGTTGCCATTCATCGGCCTTGCGCTGCTTCAGGCGCTCAGGAAATTCCCCCAGTGCAATGCACTGCACGACGCGCAGAAGGGCGTGCTTCGACGTTACCACAACGTCCATCTCGGCATCGCCACTCAGACATCGGATGGTCTCAAGGTGCCCGTGGTACGCAACGCCGAACGCTTCGGGATCGATGCGCTTGGTGCAGGAATCAACCTCGCCGCCGGCAAGGCGCGCGATGGGAGTGCAACACGCGAAGACCTCACGGGATCAACGATTACCCTGACCAGTCTCGGCAAGCTGGGTGGCATCGCCAGCACACCGGTCATCAACGCACCGGAGATGGGCATCATCGGGGTCAACAAGGCCGTGCTTCGACCCATGGTGATCGACGGTCGGGTCGAGATCCGGTTGATGATGAATCTCTCTTCATCCTTCGATCACCGATTCATCGACGGGTTCGATGCCGCGTCGATGATTCAGGTAATGAAGACGCTGCTGGAAGAACCTGCGTTGCTGTTTGTACCCGCGTAGAAAACGGCTTTCAGGCTGTTGAGACAGCGCCCGGTTGCCCGGTCCTGGTACGCCGGGCACTCCGCCTTTCCAGCAGCCCGATCAACCGCTTGTGTCGTTCTTCCGAAATGGGGTAGTTCCACATCATTGCGAAGGCTGCCACATAAAAGACGATCGGTAAAAAGACGAACACCACTTTCAGGGCCATGATCTGTTCCGGTCCATTGGCGCCAAACTTGGCCTGGAAATCAAAGAACGCCAGGAGATTGAGGACAAAGCCTGCTGCAAACGCAATGACGAGCTTGTTGGCAAGGGACCAGACCGAAAAGAAGAGCCCGGTTCTGTCTTCACCGCTACGCAATCGATCAAGATCCACAACGTCGGCTTTCATGGCTGCCGGCAAGGCTGAAAAACTGCCTATACCCAGACCCAGGATGAAAAAGACCACCATCATCCAGTACAGATCACCGGGTCCCAGAAACCAGTAACCTGGTTGTGCGATCGTGGCGGTCGCCATTCCCATCAGCCACGCCTTGCGTTTACCGACGTGTTGCGCAACCCGGTTCCACAACACCACGCCCATCAGGTTCGCGGTGTAGAACACCAGCAACACCATGTTGCTGTTCACATTCGCTTCCAGCACATGGACTACAAACATGATGTAGAGCGGCCCCCCCACAGCCGGGCCGAGCGCCGCCAGCGTGAACCCGAACATCAGTCGTTTGAACGGACCGTTGCCCCACATCACACGCAGACCTTCCATGAGCGAAATACGTTTGGTCTCGATCGGTGTGCCCTCGGGCACCTGCCACAACAACGGCAAGACAATCACCAGCGCGACCGTTGCGCAGATCGCAATCACATGCAGTGACTCCGACACCGCGTGTCCGTAGTCAAACCCCCAGTCAGTGATCAGCGGTACGAGGATGGCGATGAGCGTGCCGATCAAACCGGCAGACGTGCGAAAGCTCGCGATGCGTGTGCGCTCGTGATAAAGCGGTGACATCTCCGCCCCCCACGAATAAAACGGAATCGCAATAAACGTCCAGCCGAGCCACAGGAGCACCAGCCACAATGCAAAATAGGAATTCGAAACCTCACCGGTTGGAACGAACAGCATCCAGACCGACAGCAGCATCAGTGGAACACCACCGAAGATCCAGGGTTTGCGCCGGCCGATCCGGGTACGCGTCCGATCACTGAGCTGTCCGATGAGCGGGTCGGTCGCGACATCACTCAGCCGTGCCAGCATCAGAATCGTGCCGACAGCAGCAACAGACAACCCCATGTCACCCATGTAAAACGGCGCTATGAACAGCGCCATCGGCGTTGCCGCCATGGCCAGTGGCCCCTCCATCAGCGCATAGCTGAGGAGTTGCCGGTTGGTCAGCCGGCCAGAGTTCAATTGAGCCAATCAGTATCCCCTGTCCCCTTCCAGCCCAAGGCTACAGGAGATTGATGTTTCATCGAAGTCTACTTCAGTTATCTCTTGCGGACACCAACGCACTCCCCGCCAGCTCGATCCGCGCCCGCATGTCCGAAAGCGTTTCCAGGTGCGGAATCTTCGCCCGCAATCCTTGATCCTGCAGTTCTTCACCCCGCTGACTGACAAGAACCAACACGGCGTGAGCCGCTTTGGTCAAATCCCTCATTAACAGGTCCGCGGGCTTGCGTTCATCAAGAAATGTCCGTAGCGCCCCACGCGGTGTCAGCTTGCCATCTGTTCCAAACAGACCATCCAGCAGCCGCGCGGTTTCCGGGTAAGCACCGAGCGTGACACCCGTCAATGCGTAGTACTGCAGGAACTGCATGGACGCGGCTTCAAATTCGTCACTGCGCAGCGCATCGGCTTCAATACGTGTCCTGCGCTCGCCCTGCCGCTTCCAGTAGTCCTCTTCAAGCTGCAAAACCCACTGATCGGATTCTGTACCACCGGTTCGGGGTGATGCCGCAAGGCGTGTACGCAATGGGGCTTCTTCGCAGGACACATGCCTTGCAGTCAGACGCTTGTCTGTTCCCCAGAGTGTTGGGGCAATTGCCTTAAGGCAGGACGCACGACTGCAGCCTTCGTCGTCGTTTCGATAACCAAAGGTACACGCTCGTCCGCCGCTATACCGCGCCAGCAGTAACGCCTTGCGGGCCTCTAACCCTGAGTTTTTGACCTGCGATAACGCTGGCGTGTAGCGAACCTCGACGTCAGCCCCGACGATGACCGATCCGCGCAGCGTGTCACGCTGCGGGCCTTCTTCGCGTGTGAAGGCCACTGTCTCCGGACGGAAGCGCGACAGACAGATCTGCAGCGAGCCAAGCCCTTCAAGACTGGCCCATAGATAAGGCAACGGAACGATCGAAGCCAGGTCATCCAGCTGGAGTTGCAGCTCATCAACCATGTCTCGATTCCAGGCGGCTGCCATTTCTTCAGCCGTGATCGGTGAGCCAAAAAAACGCCGTGCCTCGGCAACAACCCGCTCCTGCTGCAGCAGGAAGGCGCCTGCCTGAGCATCCGGACAGGCCTGAAGCCCACCACCCGCAAGTGCAATGCGCGACAACTCTGCGTCAATCGCGATCCGCCTGGCACCGGTCGGCAATGGCTGATCCAGGCCTGCCGTCATACGCTTGCCAAACGGATGAGCTGCTGGATCGTCGAGTTTGTTCACATGATCGGCGAGTTGTTGCAACGATTGCAGGTAGTCGTCCAGCGCCTGTTGGTGCAACGACATCCTGAAGGTCACACGGCCTGACGTGTCAACCTGCACGATCAGCGATTCCAGCGCATCACGCAGACGTTCGCCAGCTTGTTGCAGAGCGGCGAGAGCCTCTTTGCGCTTCAACTGCTCTCCAGGTTGCGCCGGATGTTCCTGATACAGTCTTAACAAGGCGGCAGCATTCTGTTGCCACTCGGTCGGATCCGACAGCGCCAGGACCCGATGTGTGTCCAGTCCACCCTGCGTCAGCAGGAGCGGATAGTGGTTATGGAAGGGGAAGTTTGCATCCGCGGCCGTGATGAAACGTGCATCCTGGGCGTATTCGGATGAACGATTCGAGTATCGTGACTTGATCATCGCACCCTGCAGGAAGCGGTCTTCACAGCGCCGGAATCCGGCAGGTGAAAGGCGGTTGGTAGTCAGGTCACGATGACGAAGACTGAAACAGCGATCATTGGCTTCATCAAAATCGGACCATCGACGCGCCGCATCCGTTTCAAACGCAGCCGAAACCCGACGCCGTGACGCCGATTCGAGCCGGGCGATGTCCATTTTGACAACGTCCAGTGACAACCCCAGCGAAGCCACTCGCGCGTCAACGGCATTGATCGCCAGCAGCTGCTCGGCACGGGCGTCCGCAATGGCTGCGTACGTGCGTGCATCGAGAGCCGTGATGAAAGACTGGAGTTCAGCTGACGCGGCTCGTGTCTCCTGATCACTGCCATCCAGCAACGACAACGCCTGCACGCCGACCACCAGCAAGGCAACACCCGCCATGGAGGTGGCAAAAGATCCGGTCAATGCACCTTGAGACGCTAACGAAGCAAATTCCAGCGCCGGTGAGCGTGTAATTGAAAATGCCTGCGCCAGCTGTTTGTTTCCGGTCAACTCTGCACCCGCCAGACCCAGCGTAAACAAGGCATCCAACCGGCTGCGATCAGGTGCCGCTGCGTCATCCTTCGATTCGGGTTTGTTCATGCCGGCAACCACGGGCAGATCCGTCAGCACAGCCCGCCACTGGTCTTGTGACGAGCCGCGCAGCGCGGCATTGCGCTCCTCAAGCGTGGGAGTCTTGCCGGTCTGCGCATCCATCTGCTGCGCGATGGGCTGCATGTTCTGCCACAGTGGAGAGTCGGTTAACGACGCGTCCCCATCCAGGCGCTTCTTCACATCGGCAATCAGCGACAGACCCTGCATTGCAGGCGCAAACAGCTGATCGTGCGCCTTCACACAGGCGCGGATCGCCTTGCAGAGGTTCCAGACTTCCGCACTGGAACCGATCGCGGTGGCAGTACGCAGTGCACCACTGAACTCGTATCGTCCCTCAGTGTTCAGACGCGGCTTTGTCACGGTATCCAGGTTGGCCAGCAGGCGCTCGGCGGCAGGTGCCGATGTCTGGTTGCGTGATTGATTCCGGGCAGTTGGATCGGGCTGACTGGCCAGAGTGCTCAGCGTCCGTTGCAGGACATCCGTGACAAGTGATTCAACGCTGTCCCCGCGCTGTTGCTGATCGACCGACTTTGAAACCTGCTGTGCCAGGGTCAGCAGCGATGCATAGGGATCGTTGTCGACTCCAGGTTTGGCACCGGTATCCACGCCCGCCTTGAGTTCAGACCAGAACACAAGATAGGCGGCCGCCAGCCCCGGATTGCTCTCGATGTGCGTTCGCACGGCGGCAAGATAAGCGGCCATATCCTCCATCGTTTCGGGAGGAGGCAAATCAGGCTGCCCGGCGGAATCTGCATCATCTGTCGCGTCGGTCGCCGCGGCTGTCGTCTCGGCTGTCGTCTCGGCTGTTGACGCAGCTTTGACTTCGGTTTCGATGACCTCATGCTTCGGCGCTTCATCTTCGGCGTTTTTGGCCAGCAGCTGAGAGGGCAGCCAGCACTGCGCAACAAGCAGGGCGGCCAGCAATCGTCTCGCCGCGCGTTTTCGACTCGAAGCAGGCATCACAGAATCGTTCATAAAATCCATGTCTGACCGTATACCACCGGATGGATGATTCATTCATGAATCACGCCACCCCGCTGGTGGCGAAAGGTGGTGAAAGGTGGCGAAAGGCGGCGGAGGGCAAAGGCGCAAGGATACTCAATGCCATCGCCGGTTGGCAGCGTCGTTGCAGGCGGGGCATTCGACTGTCGCTTTCCTGCGGGGTCCGGTTACCATGCGGACAAACAAGAACCACGGGCAAGGGGAGGCGCAACCATGAGTCAGCCAGCCGGTCAACCGCGATCTCGCAAAGGAGCGGACAGTCCGGGGACCGCCGTCATCGGCATCCTGGCGGCGCTCGGTGCAGCCTTGCTGGTGGTCTGGGCTGCCAGCCCATACAGCGCAACGTGGAATGGTTGGCCGGTGTTCGCGCTCTGTGCCGTGCTTGCCTTCAGCGTGCAGTGGATCGTCTTCATCCACGCGTTTGCCAAACAGACCGAACACTTCTACGACCTTACCGGTTCGGCAACCTATCTGGCCATGGTGTGGTTTGCCGTCTGGGCCAGCGACGCAACCGATTTGCATGCGTTCCTTCTGGCGGGCCTCATCACGGTGTGGGCCTTGCGCCTTGGACCGTTCCTCTTCCGTCGTATCCGGCAGGCTGGTGAAGACAAACGCTTTCGCACGATCAAGACATCGCTGCCTACCTTCCTGATGACCTGGACCTTGCAAGGATTGTGGGTTTTCCTGACCGCGTCCTGCGCCCTCGCGGCAATTACTGGGTCTGGTGCCGCCGACTTCGGTCTCCTCGTCGGCCTGGGGCTTACGCTCTGGTTGATCGGGTTTGCCATCGAAGTCATCGCTGATGCCCAGAAAACACACTTTCGCGCCGACCCCGCAAACGCCAACCGGTTCATTCGCGAGGGTCTGTGGGCCTGGTCGCGGCATCCGAACTACTTCGGTGAAATCCTGCTCTGGACCGGGATCGCCATCATCGCGCTGCCTGAACTGGCCGGTGGCCAGTACATCACACTGATCTCGCCCGTGTTCGTGGCTTTCCTGCTGATCAAGGTCAGTGGTGTTCGCATGCTGGAGGCTCGTGCCGACAAGCAGTGGGGAAGTGATCCGGACTATCAGTCCTGGAAGGCCAACACACCCCCATTGATGCTGCGTCCACCACGCAGCGGCTCGACCTAGCCCGAACCCCAGCCATTGGCAGACTGGAGCAACTGGTCAGGACGGCATCGCGCCAGGGTGAAGCAGTTGCATCATCTGCGCAGCGAAGCCGATGCGGTCGCGGTCGCGGCTGATGCATCGCAGCGGGGCTTGCGAATACGTGCAGCCGGCACGGGCCACAGTCACGCGCCGTTGATACCCAACGATGACATCATTGTGGACACGTCCGGACTTGCCGGAGTTCAAACCATTGACCACGCAAGCCATCGTGCCTGGATCGGTGCGGGCACAAAGATCGTTGCGTTGGGCGCGCCACTGCACGCCGCCGGCCTTGCACTGGCAAACCAGGGGGATATCGACCAGCAGGCGATCGCCGGCGCGGTGGGTACGGGGACACACGGTACCGGCATCGCCCTTCGCAATCTTTCGTCTGCCGTCACCGGTCTTCGCATCGCGACCAGAGCCGGTGATCTGGTGACCGCCAGCGCTGCACAAAATACGGAACTCTGGCAGGCCGCACGATTACACCTGGGTGCTTTTGGCATTGTGACTGCCGTGGAAATGCAGTTGCGCCCCGCCTACCGATTGCGCGAGCGTGGCTGGCAGGCGAAGTACGACGAGATCACCGCCGCGATCGATCACCACGCGCAGGCCCATCGGCACTTCGAATTTTTCTGGTATCCAAAGACCGATATCGCATTTGCCAAGACACTCGATGAAACGGATGAGCCGGCACAGTACCCGCTGGCGGATGAAGGCAATCGTCTGGCCTGGAGCCATGAAGTGCTGCCCAATCATAGACCGCACAAACACACCGAGATGGAATACTCCGTGCCGGCCGAACACGGCATCGCCTGTTTCGATGCCATCCGCAATCTGCTGCTCACCCGCTTTACCGACGTTCTCTGGCCGGTTGAGTTCCGCACATTGGCGGCAGATGACGTCTGGCTCTCGACCGCCTACGCCCGCCCCACGGTCACCCTCTCAGTGCACCAGACCATCGACTCGGATGAGACCGACTACTATCGCGCCTGTGAACAAATCTTCAGGTCGTTCGAGGGTCGTCCACATTGGGGCAAGATGCATTACCTCGATGGCTCAACGATGCAGGACATTCATCCACGCTGGCAGGACTGGTGGCGTGTGCGCAATCTTGTTGATCCCACACGCACTTTTCTCAATCCGTTTCTGGAGACACTGGGCACCGGCAGTCGCACGCTGAATTGATGCCACTTCCCGGCTGCGGCACTGGCTTCCAATGGAGAATCCATGAACCTTTGCGGGTTTGCGGTCTCCGACTGCAATCCATGGCCCTGACACCGGGGCTGACCACAACCCTTGTGGACGTTCTCCTGATCGCGAACTGAAGGGTGAATTCGCTCGCGGTCAGGAGCCAGCTCGGGCTTGCGCCCATCACTACCTCTGCGGATTCACCAGATACTTCTCACCGGTCGCCATCCGGCCATAACCTGCGGCATGGCCAACTTCCAGCATGCCGGCCAGACCAATTTCGCTGGAGTAGTGACTGGCAAAAGTGGAACCGATTTCGTTCGCGACCCGCTCTCGCAGTTCCTGGGCACGCTGCGGTCCGACTTTCTGCAGAAAGGGGGTGAGCAGCCAGCCGCCAAGACCCCATGCCATACCGAAGTTTCGCGACAGCGTCGTGGTCGAGCGCTCAAGGCCACCGTAGATGTAGACCTGCTTGTGAGTCGATGAGCCATAACGATTGAAGTCACCACCCTTGCGGGCCTGGGCCACTTCCATCGCCGACAGGAGATTGCTGGCGAGCGAACCGCCGCCGGTGGCATCAAACGCAATCGTCGCATCGGTTTTGGCCAGTGCTTCAGTCAGTTCATCCATGAACTTTGGTGAGCTCGTATCCACCACGTATTGTGCACCGATGTCCTTGAGGATCTTTGCCTGTTCCGGCTTGCGCACGACATTGACGAGATCCACACCATCCTTCAGACAGATCTTCTGCAGCATCTGGCCCAGATTCGACGCAGCCGCCGTATGTACGAGTGCCTTGTGGCCTTCCATGCGCATGGTATCGACCATGCCGAGCGCGGTCAGCGGGTTCACGAAGCAGGACGCACCCTGTCTGGACGTCGTACCGGGGTGCAGTGCCAGACACTGATTGACCTTGAGCCTGCGGTACTCGGCATACATGCCACCACCAAGCACACCAACGGTACGCCCCATCAATGCCCTGGCCGAAGGCGAATCACCGGTTGCGACCACCACACCGCCACCTTCGTTACCCGCTGGCAGTGATTGCCCGACACGTGCCTGCATGCCGCGCATGATATTTGGCGCGACGTTCAGCGTAAGCTCACCGTTGCTCGCCGCCAGCGTCGACACGTCTGCCCCGCTGAACAACAGGCCAAGGTCAGACGGATTGATCGGCGACGCTTCGACCCGGACGATGACCTCATCAGCTGCCGGCTCACCGGTGTCATGTTGCCGGATGGCGAGTACACAGCGGCCATCGGCGTTTAGCGTCGCGGTCAGTTGTCTGCAGTTGTTATATGCGTTTGCCATCATCTCAACCCATCTTGAAGAAACAGACTTTGTTGCCATCCAGGTCGCGCATATAAGCGCCATAAAAACCTGGTCCACGTTGCCCCGGCGCACCTTCATCGGCAGCACCCAGGTCGCGCGCCTTGTTGTAGGCGGCGTCAACCTTGGCGGTGCTGTCGCAGGTGATGGCAACCATGGAGCCGTTGCCGACGGCAGACGGCTTTTCATCGTACGGCAGGCAAACGCCGAACATTGGCGCTCCGGGGCCAGTCCCAAACAGCTTGATGCGGTCCATTCCCATGACAAGTTTGGCGCCGAGTTCCGCAAACACCGCGGTATAAAACTGTTCTGCCCTGGCGAGATCTTGAACGCCGAGCAATGTGTAGCCGATCATGCTGACTCCTTGAATTGATTGGTTGTTGGTACCGTTGGATAGTTGGCGGGTTGGCTTCAGTCCCAGATCCTAGCACGGCATCCGGACAGCTGGATCAGGTTTATCCCGCGGCAGGCCCAGCAAAACCTCGAGACTTGCCAACTCCTGTGCCGACTGTGCGCCCTGTCGGAACAGTGCGGACATCGCCGCCTGGACGATATAGGCGGCGCTGACTTCGAAGTGATCCCGAAGATCTGCCCGGTCTTCCGACAGGCCATAACCATCGGTGCCAAGCACTTCGACCGCACCTGGCAGGAAAGGCACGATCGTTGCCGCCATGACCTTCAGATAGTCCGTCACCACAACAAACACGCCCTGCTCTGCCGCAAACAGATCCTGCACGTATGGCCGTCCTGGCGCTGCGGTCGGTTGCAACCGATTCAGACGCTGGACCGACTGAACGTCGCGTGCCAGTTCGACATAACTTGTCACGCTCCACAGGCACGTCCCGATATCTGCAGCGCGCAACAGTCTCATCGCCTCCATCGCTTCCTGGACCAGAGCGCCGCTGGCCAGCAGGTGCACGATGGGCCGACCCGGCAATTCCTGGCGGCTGAAACAGTAGGCGCCACGCAGAACGTCGCTTTCGGCAACTTTGGCGGGCATCGAAGGCATCGTGTAGTTGGCGTTGTACAGCGTCAGGTAGAACATCACGTCCTCCTGCGCCTCGTACATCCTGCGAATACCCTCTCGGACGATGACCGCTACTTCGAATCCAAAGGCCGGGTCATAACAGACCATGTTCGGCACGGTGCTGGCGAGTACATGCGAGTGCCCATCCTGATGCTGTATGCCTTCGCCGTTCAATGTCGTGCGGCCGGCGGTGCCACCCAGCAAAAAGCCTCGACACAGTGCATCCCCGCAACTCCAGATCATGTCACCCACACGCTGAAAGCCAAACATCGAATAGAAGATGTAAAACGGAATCATTGGCAGGCCATGCATCGCATACGCTGTTCCGGCAGCCATGAAGGACGCCAGGGCGCCAGTTTCACAGATACCCTCCTGCAGAATCTGCCCGTCTTTGCTTTCCCGATATGGCAGGAGCGTATCGGCGTCCACCGGTGTGTAGTTCTGGCCTTCGGGCGAATAGATGCCACTGACCCTGAACAACCCGTCCATGCCAAACGTCCGCGCTTCATCGGGCACGATGGGAACGACATAACGACCAAGACCCGGATGCCGAAGCAATAACGACAGGATGCGCACCATGGCCATCGTGGTCGACAGTGCACGATCCGAGGCTGGATGAACCAGTGTGTCGAACACGGTGATGGCAGGCGCCGTGACGCTGGCGCAGTTCACCTCGCGACGAGGCAGATAACCACCCAGCGCCTCACGCCGACTGCGCAGATAACGGCGCTCGGCACTGTCTGGCGCGGGCAGATAAAACGCCGCATGCCGTACCGCTTCATCTTCCAGGGGAATCCCCAGCGTCCGGGCCAGCGTGACACGCTCATCCGCAGTGAAGTTTTTCTTCTGGTGAGCGGTGTTGGTGCCTTGCGCCGTGGCAATGCCATCGCCTTTGACGGTCTTGATGAGGATCACCGTGGGCTTGCCTGTTACGGCCAGCGCCCGGGCATAGGCGGCAAAGATCTTTTTCGGGTCCTGGCCACCGCGCCTGATCCCGCGAATCTCCTCATCGGTGAGGGTGTTCATCATGCGCTCAAGCGCCGGGTTACCCTCCACCCAATGTTCACGCTGGACCTTGCCCGGGAGTACCGAGTAGCGCTGATAGTCGCCATCCAGGCACCCATCCATACGCTTCTTGAGCACACCCTCATGGTCTTGCGCAAGCAATCCATCCCAGCCACTGCCCCAGATGACCTTGATCACTTCCCAGTCGGCACCGCGAAATGCCCGCTCCAGTTCCTGGATGATCTTGCCGTTGCCACGCACCGGACCATCGAGCCTCTGCAGATTGCAATTGACCACAATGATGAGATTGTCGAGTTTTTCGCGGCTGGCCATATTGATGGTGCCAAGTACTTCCGGCTCATCCGACTCGCCATCGCCGATGAAACACCACACCTTGGCATTGGCGTGTGGTTTGAGACCGCGATTTTCGAGGTACCTGGCGAACCGGGCCTGATAGATTGCAGCTGGCGTTGACAAACCCATGGACGCATTTGGCAGTTGCCAGAAGGCAGGCATGGAGCGGGGATGGGGATAGGCAGACAATCCGCCACCTTCGCCGAGTTCCTGTCGGTAGTTCGACAGCGTCTGTTCGCTGAGTCTGCCCTCGAGGAAGGCGCGTGCGTAAATCCCGGGCGCCGCATGAGGCTGCGGCAGGACCAGATCACCTGGCTGCTCCGCCCCACCCGCCCTGAAGAAGTGGTTGAAGCCAACTTCCAGCATGGTCGCGCACGACGCGTAGGTCGCGATGTGGCCACCCACACCCAGCTCACGATCAGCCGCCTGCAGGACCATGGCCATGGCGTTCCATCGGTTGATGTCTTCGATGCGCTTTTCGATTTCGACGTCGCCTGGATAAACCGGCTGGTCGTGGGGAGAAATGGTGTTGATGTAGGCGGTGTTCAGCGGCGCGCTCTGCAACGGAATGCCAAGCCGTCCGGCTTCGGCGTGCAGGCTGGCCAGAAGTTCCTGAACGCCCTCGGCACCCCATTCCCGGGCGATGTCGCCCAAGGCGATTCGCCACTCGCGAATGTCCTGTTCGATCTGCTGCATACTTTCGCTTCCCTTGACTTCGCGCCGGATTATCCGCGAACGGCAGAGGTCAGAGATTGCCATTTACCCCACAATCGATGCTGTTTCGGGCATAAACTGCCACGAGTTACCCACTATGCATGGTTTTTATGCCACTCCAGCCCATCGACCGAATCGACCGCGAAATACTCCATCACCTCCAGAGCAATGCCCGGCTGACCAACCTCGAACTGGCCGAGCGGGTGAACCTGTCCGCGTCACCGTGTCTGCGACGGGTCAAACTGCTCGAAGAACGCGGGATCATCCGACGCTATGCCACCCTGCTGGATCCAAGGCAGGTCGGGTTGCCCATCAGTGTGTTCGTGAGTGTGTCGCTGCGCAGTCAGGACCGGCAGGCCCTGATCGAATTCGAGCACAGCGTTCAGGGCTGTCCGGAGGTGATGGAGTGTTACCTGATGACCGGTACGTCCGACTACCTGCTGCGTGTGGTCGTACCTGACCTCGATGCCTACGAAACCTTCCTGTCCGCGAAGCTGACCAACATCACCAGTGTGGCCAACATCCAGTCCAGTTTTTCCCTCAAACAGGTCGTGTACCGGACCGAACTCCCGATTCCAGGCTGATTCCGATGAAGGCAGCGGCGTACCCACCCTTCATGCGTGCGACACAAGCACGTACCATCACTCCATGACTACCTACGACACCATCATCATTGGTGCCGGTTTCTCCGGCATGTATCAACTGTATCGCCTGCGCGAACTGGGCTTCACGGTCCACGGGTTCGAGGCAGGTGCAGAAGTGGGGGGTACCTGGTACTGGAATCGCTACCCGGGAGCCCGGTTCGATTCCGAAAGTTACAGCTACGGTTACTCCTGGTCGAAAGAGCTGCTGCAGGAATGGGAATGGAGCGAGCACTTTGCCGCGCAGCCCGAAACACTTCGTTACTGTCAGCATGTGGCTGACAGGTTCGATCTGCGGCGCGACTTCACATTCAATTGCCGGATCACCGCGGCGCAGTGGATGGAGTCCACAAGCACCTGGCAGGTGACTGCAGAAAATGGCGCCACCGCGAGCGCCCGATTCCTCATCACCGCCGTCGGCCCGCTGTCCGCTCCGACCCTGCCCAACCTGCCAGGCCTGGACACCTTTTCAGGCGAGTCATTCCACACCGCAAACTGGCCACATCAACCGGTCAGCTTTGTGGGCAAGCGGGTGGCCGTCATCGGTACTGGCGCAACCGGTGTACAGACGATCACTGAAGTCGCCAAAACGGTCGGCCACCTCACCGTCTTTCAGCGTCGCCCCAACTACTGTGCACCGCTCGGCAACCGACCCATCACAGCTGTGGAGCAGCAACAGATCAGGAGCCGTTACAACGAGATCTTCGAGACGTGTGCCGCGTCCACCGGTGCCTTCATGCACGCCGCCGATCCACGATCCGCCCTCGCAGTGTCCGACCCGGAGCGGGAGGCATTTTTCGAGCGACAGTACAATGCACCGGGCTTTGCAATCTGGATGGGCAATTTTTCTGATGTCGGCACCAACGCCGCCGCCAATGAACTGGCCAGCGAGTTCATGAGACGCAAGATTCGCGCCCGCATCAACGATCCGGTGACTGCAGGCAAGCTGGTACCGAGGGATCATGGTTTTGGCACCCGACGAGTACCCCTCGAAAGTGGTTATTACGAGGTCTACAACCAGAACAATGTGGAACTGGTTGATCTCAATGAAGAAGCCATCGTCGCTGTCGCGCCGACGGGTATAAAAACCGCGGCTGGCCTGCGTGAATTCGACATGATCATCTATGCCACCGGCTTTGATGCCATACGCGGCTCGTTTGACCGGATCCGCATCAAAGGTGTCGAAGGTCGAACTCTTCGTGATGCATGGGCCGAAGGGCCTTGCACACTGCTCGGACTGCAAACCCCTGGCTTCCCCAACATGCTGACGCTGGTCGGCCCGCACAACGCCGCCGGCTTCTGCAACATTCCCCGTTGCATCGAACAGAACGTGGATTGGGTAACGGATCTGCTGATCTACGCTCGCGAACAAGACATCACACGTATTGAAGCCACTGAACCCGCAGCCCGGGACTGGACCGAACACGTGTATGCCATGGCAGATCTCACGCTGTTCGGCACCACGGATTCATGGTTCATGGGCGTGAACCAGAATCTGCCAGAGAAAACGCGGACCTTTCTCGCTTACGCCGGTGGTGCCCCGCGCTATCGGAAGCGGTGTGACGAGGTTGCTGCCAATAACTACCGGGGTTTTGACCTGATGAAGCCCTGATCCATGGGGTTTCCCCGGCCAGAAGAAGGGAAGGTGAGCGCACATGCGTACGGGTGATGAATATCTGATCTCGCTTCGGGATCAGCGCGAAGTCTGGCACCGGGGTCGCCAGGTCAATGACGTCACTGCCGAACCCGGAATGGCGCGCGGCGCCAGGACCCTGGCGCTTTTTCTCGATCGTCAGCACTCCGCGGAGTGGGCCGATAGACTGAGCTTCCGCGAGACCAACGGGTCGCGATCAGCCATGTCCTTCCTGATCCCGAAGTCTGCGGAAGACGTGCGCCGGCGTGGGATCGCCTGTTACGAATGGGCGAAGTGGTCAAACGGCATGTTCGGGCGCACGCCGGACTACAAAAACGCCTCACTGATGGCGTTTGCAGCGGCCGCAGACTTTCTGAATTCCGGAACAGGGCCCACGCCCACCGACTTCTCGGCCAACATGCGCGCGTACTACGAAAAAGCCAGGCGGGAAGATCTTGTGCTGACGCATACACTGGTCAATCCACAGTTCAGCGCCGAACGATTGAAGCAAGGTCTGTCGAGTCCCGAGGTGGCACTGCATCTGGTTGAAGAAAAGAGTGACGGCATTGTCGTCTCGGGGGCACGACTGCTGGCGACACTGGGACCACTGGCCAACGACATCGAGGTCTTTCCGTCGACCTTGCTGAAGGCCGCTCCGGAGAACATTCCCTACGCATTTGCGTTCACACTGCCCGTTGCCACCAACGGCATGCGCATGCTGTGCCGCGATAGCTATGACGAAAACAAGCCGCTGTTCGACGCACCGCTCTCGGGCCGCTTCGAGGAAATGGACGCGGTCGTGATTTTCGACAACGTGTTTGTCCCCTGGCATCGTGTGTTCATGTACAAGGATCCGCAGCTGTGCAATCGCGCCTTCGCACAAACCAACGCCGTGATCCACATGATGCACCAGGTCGCCTGCGCCAAACTGGCCAAGGCCGAGTTCATCGTTGGCCTGTTGTGTGCGATGGCGCACGCCTCCGACAAAGACAAGGACGCGCAGGTCAAAGGCCGAATCGCCGAAGTCATGTGGATGACCGAGACGGTTCGTGCATTGCTGTTCAGTGCGGAAATGCAGGCGGAACCCGATCGATATGGCAACTACATCCCCAAACGACAACCGCTGGATACGTGCAGAAACCTGTTTCCCCGCTTTTATCCGCAAATGATCGAAGCGATCCAGATGCTCGGTTCAAGTTCGCTGATGGCAACTCCGGCCGAGGCAGACTTCAACAATCCCATCGCGGCTGCGGTTGAAAAGTACTTCGAACTCACCAACAGTTCCTCCAGAGATCGTGTCGCGCTGTTCAGACTGGCACACGATCTCTCGGTTTCCGGCTTTGGTGGCCGGCAGGTGCTGTACGAGCGGTTTTTTTTCGGGCCGCAGGAGATCATGGCGTCGATCTACTACGACCTCTATGAAAAGCAGCCATTCATGGAACGGGTGGAGCAGTTGATAGGCTCTTCTGGCTGATTTTGCTGGCACCAGGTCAGGTCTTCTGACTATTCCATGCGGCTCATGATCGCAAGCAGAGTACAACCTGTGCCCACACAACTCACTGAGGCGGCGTCGGTCATATACGTCATCGACGTAGCGACCAATCCAGCTATACGATCATGTTTTGCGCCTTCATTGAAACCAGATTATTCACTACCCCGGACTATTCGTGAAACTTCGTAGCGACCCGATGCTGGAGTAATCATCCCGCCCAGAGCGGCGGGATCAGGAAGCTTCGATGGAAGGTAACTGGCCGAGGCAAGCGTGGAGGTTCACGCGTGATTTACCACCTGAGAACCAGCCACGAGCAGATCTGGCTGCTCACTTTGTACGACCAGACCAAATTGGGGTTATCGCTCCCGGCGTGCTCAGAGGCATCATGGAGGATCTCGATGGCCAGCCGTAAACGGAACATCGGTAGAGAGATTCTTGATGGCATCCGTGAGATAAAGCTTGGCAAACATGGACGCGTCACAACCATTCCGTCAGTGACGAAGATTCGAGCAGCCTTCGGTCTGTCGCAATCCGATTTCGCCGGTTTGTTGGGAGTGTCCGTCCGGACTCTTCAGGAGTGGGAGCAAGGTCGGCGGGCTCCCACCGGCGCCGCAAGGACACTGCTCAGGATCGCCGAGAAAAATCCTGCGGCACTCCTTGAGTTTGCATAGCGATAGACCGGCAGCCGATGCAATGTTCACAAAGCATGGCCTCTACACAGAGTTATTCACGAATCGCGCAGGACCACACATCGTAATCCGAGGTGCGCTTCAAAAGGCTCGAAATCCCGATCACTGTGCAGCAGGACAAGTTGACTGACGATACAACGAGTCGCAATCAACGTATCGATTGTCTTGCGTGGGGTTACTCCAAGCTGGCGCAGTCGTCGATAGTTGCGTGCCGCTTCAATCTTCACGTCTTCACCACCAATTGCGACCTGATGCAGAGCACCCAGAGATTTGCGTACGGCATCGAAATGTCGGTCTGTTCCACAGCCCTGCAGCACTTGCGTGAAGATGAGATCGCCAATCGCCACCGGCTCGGTGCCCAGCTTTACATCAAGCCAGCGTACCTGCGCCGTCTCAACCCCTTTGAGATAGTCGATCCAGACACTCGAATCGACCAGAACCATCAGTCTTTGCGCATCTGGGCAAGGTTCCCCTGCCAGTCCACCTTGCCTTTGAGATCGCGCACAGCGGCCTGACGACCTAATTGAAGGAGCGTGCGCAGACCCAACTCGACGGCTTCCTTCTTGGTTCGGCTACCAGTGACCTTCATCGCCTGCTCCATCAACTCATCGTCAATTACGATATTGGTTCGCATGATGTGTATATTTTTCGGAATTCATACACATCGTAGTCTGAAATTCGTGGAGTTTCCACCAACCTTTCCACCAAACAACGGGCGAGAGTCTACTGTCTGTCTGGTGTTCGCATCAGGTGCCGCCATCCGATCGTGTAGTGCGTGATCCTCCCAGCCGTCCGGGCGACAACAGCCAGGCAGGACGTTGTCGCATCTGGCGAAGTCGCATCACAGCACTGTGGTCAGTGATGCGACCATGCGTCAATCAGCGAACGACGATGTGTTCGCTGTTCCAGGGGGCGATCTGAGCGGCAGTCTGAAAGGCTTCCGGCAGTTCTTCGACCATGTGATAGGTGGCTGCGAGTCGGCCGAAGCCAACAAAAAACGCAACGTTCATGCCGAGCTCCACAATCTGTGGTTCGGTGTAGTACTTGCGCAGCTCATCGTAGGTTGCGTCGTCGATCGCCAGATGGTCAGTCGCCATCATTTCGCCATACTTGATGGCAATCTTTTCGGCTGGCGTGAGATTTTCTGCTTCTTCGGGGCGCTCGAGGGAGCACACCAGCTCTTCGGTGACCCCATCATTCAGCGCCGAGGTATAGCGGATTGCCATGCAACTGCGGCACTGATTGAAAAATGCCACGCGCAGGCGGACGAGTTCGATCAGCTTTTCCGGCAATGTGCGATTGACCTTGAGCGCGCCGGCAAAACCGAACATGCCCTTGGCCATCGCCGGGGTGTGAGCAAAAAACCGTGTAAGTCCCTGTTCGAGATCGGTGGCCGCTTCCGGGCGTATTGCGCTGCGTAGTTCGGGATCCCATTGGTCGGGAGAGAGTTTCTGCAATCGGCTCATGGTCTGGTCTCCACTTGTTGATCAAATCCGGACAGTCAGAAGATACCTTCGTTGCGTACATCATCCAGCGACGCACGGAAGACGTCGATCATACGATCAACATCACCCTCCGTGTGCGCCGCGCAGAGGAAAGCACGCTGGGTGCCAGGAACCAGCACGCCCCGGTTCAGAGCGTGCAGGTAAAACGCCTTTTCGGCCTTCATATTCACATTCGTCGCATCCCGGCTGCTATTGACCGGCTCCCGCTGGAAAAACATGTGGAACATGCCGCCGACATTTTTCATCTGCGCCGGAATCTGGTTGGCTTCGCAATGCCCGTTGATGGCGGCAGCGAGTCGATCGCCCTGTGCATTCATGCGACCGTAGATTTCCGGGTGATCGCGCAAATGGGTGACCATCGCCTTGCCGGCTTCCATGGTGAGCGGATTGCCTGAAAAAGTACCGCCTGAAAAAACGCCGCGTTCTGCCGCCAGACCGGTGAAGACTTTCATCAAGTCTGCACGGCCGGTGATGCCACCGACCGGCAGCCCCCCTCCCAACACCTTGCCATAGGTCGCGATGTCCGGTAGCACACCGAATCGCTCCTGCGCGCCACCATAAGCGACGCGAAATCCGGTAATCACTTCATCGATGCCAAACAGCACATCGTTTGCCTTGCAGACTTCAGCCAGTTCACAAAGAAATTCGCCCGCCTCATTTTGCGGGTTGGAGCTCTGGACACCTTCAACAAACACTAGCGCCAGCTCGTTTCGGTGTTTGCGAATCAGCTCAAACGCATGCCGATTACGATACGGAAGCAGCACGGTGAGTTCGTGAAGCGCCTTGGGAATGCCATGGCCAAGTGGCAGTGCACGAGGTTCATCCAGTGAACTCGTGGGGTCAGCCATCCACATGCCGTAGTCATGGGCGCCGTGGTAAAAACCGTCGAACAGGGCAATCTTTTCGCGCCCGGAATAACCTCGCGCCGCACGGAAGGCGTACATCGTTGCTTCCGAACCGGTATTGCAGAAGACCACACGTTCAGCACAGGGACTGGCCTCGTGCAGCAGCGTCGCAAGGCCCAACTGCGCCGTGGTGTGGATACCAAACATCCAGCCATCTTCCGCTCTGGACTGGATAGCGCGACGGATTTCCGGGTGGGCGTGGCCGAGCATGTGCAGCCCAAAGCCGACCGACGTGTCGATGTACTGGTTGCCATCGGCATCAAATACGTACGGACCTTCACCACGCTGGATGAAGATCGGGTGCGGCATCTCCAGATTGGCGGCCAGTCCCGAGTTGAGGATCTCGGAGCGGTCTTCGGCAATTTTCTGCGAGACCCGGGTCTTTGCCTGCAGTTCGCCTCTGGCCTGCGCAATGGTCGTCACTTCACTTGCCCGCGAGGCGCGCAACGACAGGTGCAAACGACTCGGCGGTGTCCTTGTTCACGGTGATGTAGGAAATTCCGAACACCTCACGCCGCCGCTGCAATTCTTCACAAATCGTGTCAACGCTGCCAAACAGCCCGTGCGGGTGCTTGCGCATTTCCGACTCGGACATCTGGAAATTCTTGGCGAACATCCCCAGCACCGGTGCCGGATCGTCCATCACGAAGGTGAAATACGCACCGATCTCGATCTCCAGTTCATTGAAGCGGGACCCTGCCCCCTCCTTGATCCAGTTCACTTTTTTGTGGGTTTCCCCTTCAGTGGACATGTTCACACCGTCCGGTCCGATCAGACCCATCCGGTTGTTGAAATTCAGGCTGACAATATCGGCTTCCCGACCTGCCAGACGTAGCACACGCGGACTGCCACCACCCACCATGATGGGTGGCTTGGATACCGGCTTCGGAACCCCGGAAAAATCCTTCCACTGAACGGTATTGTTGGCCAGATCAGCCAACCCTTCACCGCGAAACGCCTTGACCGCTTCGATCACATCGGCAAGCCGGTCAATCCTGACCCTGGGCTCATCCTTGTGAATGCCAAGAGCGGCGTACTCCTCTGTAATCCAGCCTGCGCCAAGGCCAAATTCGAGGCGGCCGTTGGACAGCTTGTCGATGGTCATCGCCGATTTGATGAGCACAACCGGCAGGTGATAATCGATGCAGAACACACGACAACCAATCTTGATCGTGCTGGTAACCGCAGCGGCATAGGCCATCGCCGGGATGGCAGCCAGATTCTGTTCCGGATGATTGGCCTTGATCAGTGCAGGTCCCGGGCCGAGTATGTGGTCAGCCAGGTGAAACGCCGAATAACCGAGGTCTTCGGCTTTGCGCACCTGATCGGTCCAGTCAGCAGCGGAACTGGCATTAAACGATTGAACTGCGAAACGGAAAGGTTTTGCCATGTCGGTTCTCAATGAGCGCCATCAAGCAGGTATTTGAGACCACGGCGCAGCAGTTCGTAATACTGCGGTTTGTCCCAGCTGCCTTTTTCGATCCTGGGGTAGTAGTCGACCACCGGGTGCATGTCCCAGTGGCCACGGCAATGTCCGAGATTCAGGTACAGAACCTCACCTTTGCCGACCTTGTTGATGTAATAGACCGGGCGTGGCTGGTCGTCTTTCCAGTCTTTTTCGATGAAGCCGGTTGCTTCGCCGTTGAACTCCGAGTGCAGCAGCATGTGCAGATCCCCATGAATCCGGCACAGGTACAGTTCGTCATCGGTTTCAAACTCACCGACCCCCTTCACCAGTTCGTGATTCGGGTCGCTGGTGCGAACGGTGAACGGCATGATCGGTGGATGCGCGATGAATTGCGTGCCAAGGGTCTGCATCAGAATCGGCGCAGTTTCCGGCGAGTTCACGCCATTGGCGAGGAATTCCAGGATCGCGTTGGTGCCATGCAGCGCAAACCAGCGCTTGCCACTCTGCACATACTCCTGCAGTCCTTTTTGTTCAGCCTCGGTCGGAACCACATTGCAGGTATAGGTGATCAGGAAATCCGAAGCCTTGATGGCTTCGATGTCGTGATAGTCCTTGGCGACCGTCACACGAATGGATGGATGCTGCTGGATGAGCTTCAGCAATTCGAGTCGTGCGTAGTCGATATCGTGAAACTGACCGGCGGCTACAAGATAGGCTCGGGTCATTGGCGCTGGCATGATGTTTTCCCCCTTTTATCCGAACACTTGGTCAATACGAACTCACCATCAGGCCGAAGACCTGCCACAGTGTTTCGTCTTCAACAACAAGCCCTCGAACACAGATCGCGGGCTGTCGATGTCACATTGCGCGTAGAGACGAGACCCTTCAGTCGTCGCCTCCGTCGGTTTCCCAGCGGTCAGTACTGGATGCGCTTGGTGAACCCGCCGTCCACCACGACGTTGGTGCCCGTGGTAAACGCTGCACGAGGGCTGGCGAGGAAGACCACCGTATCGGCCACTTCCTGCGCAGATCCGAGGCGACCGGTCGGAATTTCCTTGACGGTTGCGTCGTAGAACGGCGTCATGTGCTTCTTGATGTTATCCCACGAACCACCTTCGATCATGATCGGACCGGGGCTCACCGCGTTAACACGGATTTTCTTCGGAGCCAGATCCTGGGACAACGCACCGGAATACTGGAGCAGCGCACCTTTCAGCGCGTTGTACGGGCCAGCCTGCATGAACTTCTCAAGCGCTGCCGTCGTCGAAATCATGACGATGCTGCCGTTGGCTGACGCTTCGAGATAGGGCTTTGCAGCTTCCACCAGGCGAACCGTGCCCAGCACGTCGTGGTTGAAGTGACCGATCCAGCCCGCTTCTCCCGGCCCATTCCCACCGCTCACGTTGGAGACGATGGAATCCAGTCCGCCAAGTGCTTCGGCGGCGGCGGCGACAAAGGCTTTCAGGGAGTCGCCGTTGGCAACATCGACAGCCTGGCCGAATGCCTTGACGCCTTTTGCCGACAGCGCCTTCACCGCTTCATCCACCTCGGCCTGATTGCGCGCGCAGATCGCCACATTGCAGCCTTCGTCCGCAAACGTGTTGGCAATCGCCCGGCCGATCCCCTTGGTGCCGCCGGTGATGAGTGCCTTGCCGCCTTTAAGTTTTAAATCCATTGGAGTCCTCTCTCTGGTTTTCTTGCCTGAGTGATCAGGTGTTCGTTTTCTGCTCTGTTTTCTGCTCTCTTCAAACGTAACCGCCGCGGCGTAAAAGCTCACATCGGTCCGAATCGGGGTGGCGCAGGTCTGTCATCCGCCGATACCGTGACACAAACCTTACCGCCTTCGAGGGTCACCGGGAAAGTTTTTACCGGAAATGTCGCTGGCGGGGACTTGCAGGCGCCGGTGCGGACGTCAAAACGCGCACCGTGCAACGGACAGCGGACTTCGAATCCCGAGAGCTTGCCGTTGCTCAGTGCCTGTCTGGCGTGGCTGCACCGATCGGCCAATGCGTAGATCTGGCCTGCCACCTGGCAGACCATCACCTCGACGCCATTGGCCGTCACTCGTGTCATCTCCCCATCCGACAATGCCGCGATGGGGAGCACCGGGATCATTTCAGCCATTTGATCGGGTTGCGATAGACATAATCGTCCACGGTTTTGTGGAAATGACGAACGCGAAGTTCCTGGCTCGAAATCCACAGACCGCGGAAACCAGCAGAGTTCATCCCCGCCTGGACCATGGCCAGATTCGACGCATCCTGGTCGAGCACTTCACCGATCGATTCTTCACCATGCTTGAACTGGCGATGCGACGGACGCTCTGGGGCCGGTGTACCCGCTGGCAGCAGCACGTAGTTCTGCAGATCCCAGTACATCTTGTTCGGATCCGTCTCGTGCGGGCGCTGCCGGAACAACATTGCGCTGTTGCAGTGAATGTTCCAGGTGAGGTTCGGGAATATCAGGTAGTGATAGTCGTCGGTGAGCTGATCATCGTTCAGGTCCGAATAATCGAAACCGAGCTTCTTGGAATTTTCCCGCATGTACTTCTGCAGTGCACGACGTGCACCGAGCCCGTCCCCCTGATAGGTGTCCGGGTTCATCCCATGCGAAGCCAGGAAGCTGCGCAGGCCATCGTCCATGATCGTGCCATCGGCGATGTGCGTCGACACCGAGCCAAACGGAATCAGATAGCGATTGTGCCGCTCATAGGTATCGATCTGAACATCGTAGTCCTCGATGAATCCCATCAACTGCGGGTGCGTACCGGCGAGGTGATAGGTTTCGTTGAACGCATCCACCGATGCCTTCCAGTTGCAATCCCACTCCACAGTGACATCGTTGACCAACACCATCTTGTCCATATGATAGGGGTCAAGATGTTCAGGGATCATGCCGAGGAAATCGCGCAGTGGTTCGGCATCCGGATTCATGCTGAACCAGACCCAGGCACCCCACACATCACAGGGCAGCTTGACGATGGACAGCTTGTCGCAGGGAGCTCCCTGCGGGAACGTCTCGGCATCCGGTACATGCACGAGCTCACCGCGCAGGTTGTACTCCCAGAGGTGGTAGGCACAACGGAAACGGTCCGTGTTGCCCTGCGCACCATAGGCGACCTGGTTACCACGATGTGAGCAGACGTTGTAGAACGCGTTGTACTGCCCGTTTTCGTCCTTGGCGATGACGATGCTTTCCTTGCCGATCTTGGTCACGACATAGTCGCCGACCTCTTTCAGATCGCCGATCCAGGCGCCCATCAGCCAGGCTTTGGTCCACAGGCGTTCCCACTCGAGCTTCATGAATTCGGTCGAGGTGTAACGCTCTTTGGGAATGAGATCATGACCCAGGTCCGGATCCGGCGCCTTTTCGCAGGGTGTTTTGCTGGTTTGCGGATCGGCGAAGCGATCAATCTTGCGGTAGACCGTCATGGAAATTCTCCCGGTTGAAAACAGTCACAGATGAATGTTTTCAAGTGTACCCGCTGTTTACTGCCTCGCCCAGCCCCCTTGGTAGCCCTGTGAAAACGTTTCTGCCGGAAGCCGACCGCCTCGATACGGATCACCTGGCCAGAGCCGCATCCGAATTATAGACAGTTTAGTGGACATATAGTCCGGTGTAGCAGTCCATAGCCGATCCGGACACAATCCACTCAACATCAATGGAGTAAGACATGGCCTCGACGACCATCAACCGTCAGTTCCTGCTCGCTGCCCGGCCGAAGGGCATGGTCAAGGAATCCGACCTCAAGTATTCGCAAACCACGGTTCCCGAGCCGGGGCCGGGTGAAGTTCTGGTCCGGACGACCTACATTTCCCTCGACCCTTCCATGCGCGGTCAGATGGAAAATCGGGCGGACTACGTCGCACCTCTGCAGATCGGCGAGGTGATGCGAGCCGGCAGTACCGCCGAGGTCATCAAGTCAAACCACCCCGATTATGCCGTGGGCACATTGGTGTCCGGCAGCTTTGGTATGCAGGATTACTGCGTGTCGAACGGTCGGAACGTCCCGATGCGGGTGTTTCCGGCCGGGGTTGATCCGGTGATGGCGCTGGGTGTGCTCGGCGGCACCGGGATGACCGCGTATTTTGGATTGCTCGAACTTGGCCAGCCCAAGGCAGGTGATGTCGTGGTGATCTCGGGTGCAGCAGGCGCTACCGGCAGCATTGCTGGCCAGATTGCACGCCTCAAAGGGTGTCGGGTCATCGGTATGGCGGGGTCACCGGAGAAGTGCCGCTGGCTGATGGACGATCTTGGCTTTGATGCGGCCATCAACTACAAGACACAAAACGTCGGCGAAGAACTGGATCGACTCTGCCCGAAGGGTATCAATGTCTACTTCGACAACGTTGGCGGCGAGATTCTCGACGCCTGTCTGGCTCGCATCGCCATAAATGCCAGGGTCGTCATCTGCGGCGGCATTTCGCGCTACAACGCGACCGGCCCCATTCCAGGGCCCAGGAACTATTTCAACCTCGTGTATCGCCGCGCTCGCATGGAAGGTTTCATCGTCATCGACTATGCCAACCGGTTTGGTGAAGCCAGCAAGGAAATGAAACACTGGATCGACGCCGGCCTCATCAAGCACCAGGCGACCGTGATCGAAGGCTTTCGGTCATTACCGAGGGCACTGGTCCAGCTGTTCGAAGGTGTGAACACCGGCAAGTTGATGGTTCGTACAGACTGAGTGGCGGACGTGTTCGGAACAGTCGGGCGTCAACGCAGGCGTTGACGCAGACCAATGTCGTACAGCCTGGCCGTGGCTGAGACCGGCATCGCAAACTCATAACGCATTTTCAGCTTGCCACTGAACCGCCGGCGCATGACTACCGTGGTGGTCGGTGTCTTGTGATGGTAACCCGCGCTGAACCAGCCCAGCTGCGCTGGTTCATCGCCCCGATACACATCCACCCGCACACCTTCCGGCAGACCGATGGTCAGCGTCTGATTGGCACGGCTGGCACAGACCACGGACCCGGCGACCGTCACCTGACAATCGGGATGAAAGTGGAACCCCGCAGCGTATTCATGTTCAGCACTCGACGCGAGATCATCTTCGATGTGCAGCGAGCGTCGTGACTTGTCCAGACAATAACTGCGTTCGACCTGGACGGGGTCAGGCAATGCCTGATAACCATCGTGTGTGCCGCGAAAGAAGGTCAGGGACGGATCATCTTCCCAGGCCATGCAACTGGCCGCGGTCTGGCGTCCCCAGAGAAAAGCACCCAGCAATTCGCTCTGATTCAGGTCATCGATACAAACCGTGTTGTGTGCGCGAGTATGTCTGAATGCATCGCGCCACTGCGGCTGCGTAAAATAGTCAAAGGTGCCAGGATCAACCAGCATCAAAAGACCGCCCATGCGCAGCGTGAACGCCAGCGCATCCGCATGCCCGTGTGCAGCGATACTGCCATAACCCAGCGGCGCGCAATCGATGTGCACACAAATTCGATCATTGGCGCGGCCGCACTGCAGCAGATAGTGTCCGGCATCAACCAAAGCCCTGGATTCAAGCTCATTTGTGGCAGGGTTGCCCGAGTCATCTGCCGACGCCTCCCGCATCCCGGCGTCACAGAGCCAGAACGCAGCTTCCGAAGTCGAGACGCGCTGGCCTTCGAACAGTACGGAGGCGAGTGCCGGCATGGCCTGCACATTGTGCGAGCCATCACCCAGATCAAGCACGTAACCGTCGTCCTTGTCCCCATAAAAAGGCAGTTCGACGCCCCCTTCGCCAAACGCAGCCAGATAGGCATAGGCAGCCTGCAGTCTGTGCATGTAGGCAGCCGGCATGGCAACACCCGCGCGCTCTGCCAGCAAGGCACAGATGGTAAAAAACTGGATGCTGAAAAACTGATAGCCCAGGGCCTGCTCGCGGGTCCCGCCATCGACGTGAAACTGCTTTTCGATTTCCTCGATCAGGATCTGTCTGGCGACATCACGCAGTTCGTGCGCCTTGGGCAGGTGTGGCAACCAGAGGGTCGCCACGAAGACTCCTGCGGCTTCTCCAACCAGATGGTTGTTGGCAGAGCTGCCACGCGAAAATTTGCGGGCGAGATCCCAGACGTGTTGATAGATGGCTACGTGGACACGCTGCCACAACGTTTCATCACAAGGATGCCCACGCACCAGGTCCAGCGCCCAGATCCAGTTGATCAGGCGAACGCCAAGTTCCAGCGGGCTCTTCCAGTTCATGCCGTGGCCAAAGGGGTTGGCATCGAGCCAGCTTTGCAGCACCGACCAGACACCGTCAGCATAACGGGGGTCGTGCGTCACGTGCCAGGCACGCGCCAGAACCACCAGTTGATGATGCCGATTGGGCTCCCAGACTTCCTTGCAATCACCGGCCACCTGCGCAACCCGATAGTCCACCAGCGGGCACATGGCCTTGGGCGAGGCCAGCCCCTGATTCCAGTCGCGATGCCAATCCATCTGTTCGCCCAGATGCAGATCATCGTGCTGAAAGTAGCTGAGTCGATTGGCGAGGATCCGTTCTGCCCTCGCAACGAGTATCAACCGTCGGGGCAACGGAAGTTTGTCACGGGACGGCCGCAGAATGATGCCCGGGACAAACTGATCCCAGGCCACCGCAGAAGGCAACTTCGGGAACGCGCCCAGAGGCAACCGGATCAGGTCGACTGCTTCACGTGCAGCACCACGAACGCGCCAGAGAATTTCGGCGGAGCCCATGCGTCGCAAGCGGTGATAGTACCAATCCAGGCTCTGCACTTTTTGTCTCTTCTGGCCCGTCTTTTCAGGCCTGTCGTTGCGGACCGGGGTTCCAGCGCAGATTCTAATGCGCTCGCGTCAACCGGTTTGCGAACTGCTCAGCGTCCCCGGCTACTCACCATGGCATCGGCTGCAGCTTCTGCGGGACTCCGACGTCAAAGCGACCGATCAGCCACCCAGTGAATGGCATTTCTGAGCAGTTGCCGAAACGGCTCATTGGCATACGCCAGCGGATCATCACCACATTGCAAGTACACAATGCGACTTTTGCCGATGGTCCTGGTCCAGCCCATCAGGTTGGTGCCGGGATCATGCCGCCAACCGTCGTTGTTGAACAACTTTTGCTCGACAACCGCCTTGGTCGCGGAATAGAAGTTGTCCTGCGTGAAGACGTAGTCACTGCGCAGCAGCGGTTGTACATCGTCTTCAAACACTTCGAAGAGATACAACTCATCGGTAATGGAAAACGATCTGGGTACATCAGCCGTAACCGGATGATCCGCAACCACCTGAACATTGTGGGTGACCCGATGCCGATAACCCGAATCCTGCCGGGGCAAGCCTCGCAACGAGCCTGGCATGTACAGGAACCGACCACCGAGAATTTCCGCATAACCTTCCCAGGCCGGCCAACCGGCAATGGCATGGTGCAGGAACACAAAACCATGACCGGCCTCGATCAGGGCTTCGAAGTTCTGGCGATAACGGGCAGGTGGTTCGAGGAAGTCAGGGGCCCGGTCGGGTCGAAAACGGATCCCCGGCATATCGTAGAGCACGTAGGCGTCGTAGGCCCTGCCTTCTTCGATCGAAAACAGCGCCTGGGCAGCCGGTTGTTCCACGAGCGTGTAGTCGACATCGGGCATATCGTCGAAAATCTGGTAGAAGGGCTGCCGCTCATAGGGATGCCCCTTGGTGACTAACAGGATGTTCCGCATCTAAACTGCCCTCCTCTTGTTTATCTACCTGTGATCAAAATGTCGAAATCGGAAGCTGCAATCCCGGTCACTCTGACGTGGCAACAAACCAAGAGTCAGCTGACACGAACCACCATCCTTGATGCAGCGGTCAGCGTGATCTACGACATGGGCTACGCCAACACCACCACGGAAGCAGTGGCCAGACGGGCCGGGGTCAGCCGGGGGGCGATGCTGCATCACTTCCCGAACCGCCAGCAGCTCATTGAGGCCACTGTCCTCCACATCAACGAACAACGTCTGGCGATGTTCTCTCGTGAAGAAGGCGAAGTACAGCGTGGCGCCGAATACACGAGAGTAGAAGAAGGGATCGATACCATGTGGCGTCAGCTCAACACGCCGGTCTTCATCGTCTTTCAGGAACTGAAGGTTGCGGCACGCACAGACTCGCAACTGGCGACCGTACTCGTCCCGGCGCTGAAGGCCTTTGACGCACAATGGCTGAAAGCCACCCGCCAGGTTTTTCCTGACCTCGCCCTGTCGGAATCGTTCAGTCGTTCAAATTTTCTGGCGAAGTACATTCTCGAGGGCATGGCGGCCGAACAAACCATCGACGGTCCACAACCGCCGGTCGATATGATGCTCGACTGGCTGAAGCGTGAATTGCGCAGAAGCTTTGGCGACGTGCTCGGAACGGTACCCAGAGCTGCTGCTGAAGCAAAAATCGACGGCTCCGAATAAAAACAGGCGCCCGGAGGCGCCTGTTTCATCTCTGCCCGACAGGATCCGGCATACACCGGACCCCAACAACTCAACTCAGTGGGTGACCGTCAGCTCGAGCGCGTAGGTCCGTGGTGCACCCCAGCCCTGGAAGCCCGTGTTTGGGCCACCGGAAGGCAGTGTGGTCGAACCATTACCCAGGAACAGCGCCTGTTCGCGATATTCCTCATCCGTCAGGTTCTTGCCGAACAATGCCAGTGACACGATGGTGCCTTCGCTCAGGTCCCAATCGTACTGCACCCGTGCGTCGAGCAACTCGTAGTCACCGTCCGAAGTACGGAAGTTGGCACCGGCACCCGTGTTGACCAGCAGGAACTCGCCGACCATGCGGTAGCCGATGTTGGCGCTGAACATGCTGCTGCCAAACTGCTTTTCATAGTTGGCACTGAGCGCGACGTTCCATTCGGGCTGACGCGAGTCGTCATTGCCACCAAATTGACGCAGCGTTCCCGGCGGGCTGCCGCCTGCACAACCGTCAATGATTTCGCAGGGTTTTGTGAAGCGCGCGTTATTGACGTCGATGATGCCTGCATTGACACCCAGTGACAGACCATCGGTCACGAACAACTGGGTCTCCAGTTCCCAGCCCTTGACCTTGCTCTTGGCACCATTGTTGATGATGGTCGTCGTGCCAGGAATTGAATTGGGTGGCAGGGAGATGATCGAACTGAACTGGCCATCGTCACGATTCAGGATGAAGTACGACAGGTTGGCGCGCAGGCGGCGTTCGAACCACTCGCTCTTGATGCCCACCTCGATCTGGTCTGCGCTTTCAGGATTGAAGGCGGCTTCTTCCGGTCGTCGTGCTGAGCGGATGGAAAATCCACCGCTGCGAAAACCTTCCGAATAGCTGGCGTAGATCATTGCATCTTCACCGATATCGTAACTGCCCGACGCCATCAGGATGGTGTCGTTCCAGCTGTCGCCGGCCTGGTAAGCCACACCGGTGCGTTGCGGGAACCCTGCGAAGTTGAATTCCTGTTCGATGCCTCGCGTGTCAAACGTGCCATTCGAAAAATCGAAGTAGGAGTTGAACGCCTTTTTCTTGTCCTTGATGTAACGGGCACCGACGCTCAGTTCAAGACCTTCAACCGGACGTACGTTGATCGCTCCGAAGACCGCTTTCGAGGTCTCTTTTTCACCAGCAATCTGAATGCTCCGGGCATTCGGGAACTGACAGAGGCGATTGCCGATGGCCGGATTCGGATTGTTGCGAAGCACCGGAATCACCGCTGCACAGGGCACACCCGGCGGCAAGCCAAAAGGTACCTGGATCACGTTGTTGGTGCGCTGATTGAATTTGAGATCCGAATCGAGGTAATACACACCGGTCATGAAGTCGATGTTCTCGGTGATGTCGCCTTCCAGACGCACTTCCTGGGTGAACACTTCGAAGTTCTGGTCACGCAGTGTATGCAACTGGGCAAAGGGTGACGCGCCACCGGCAATGCCGGCGCCGTCGAAGTCCTGGTTCACCTTGTCATGGCCGTCGTGGTAACCGGTGATCGAATGGATCGAAAACTGGTCACTGAGATCCCAGTCGACCCGCAGGCTGAGCTGGTCCACGTCATAAATCGTCGGTTCACGCTTGTCTGAGAGGTTGACAAATGGCGTGTCGCCATCAAATCGGGGATCCTGCGGCAGGGTCTGGCTGTCGTCCCTGATGTTGTCGTAGGTCAGGATGGCATCGATGCTGTCAATCGGTGCCCAGCGCAGTGCCAGGTTATACGCCTTGTACTCGACATCTCCTGCGGTGCCGCCAATGTTTTCATTGTCATAATAACCATCGCGATCACGCATGATGCCGCCGACCTTCAGCGCCAGCTGGTCATCAACGAGCGGTACGTTGACCCGGCCTTTGAAAATCGCCGAGTCGTAGTTGCCCACTTCAATATTGGTTTTGTAGCCCCACTCATTGAACTCGGGACGGGTCCGGTTGACGATGATGTTGCCGCCGATCGTGTTGCGACCGTACAGCACACCCTGGGGACCACGGTTCACTTCAATGCTTTCGATGTCGAACGCATCGACCAGTTGACCCGTCGAGGAGCCCATCTGGACGCCATCCACCACTACACCCACCTGTGGACTCTGGGTTTTTTCAATATCCGCATAACCGACACCGCGGATGAAGATTGCACTGGCGCCTGGGCCAGCCGTGTTCATCCCGACATACAGGTTCGGCGCCATGCCGTCAAAATCACGCAGTGTTTTTGGCTTGAGCCGTTCAATGGCTTCTTCGCTGAACGCCGTCACAGACAACGGAACGTCCTGCTGTGATTCTTCCCGCCGACGGGAAGTGACGACGATTTCTTCGATCGTCCCGGATTGATCACGGACCGTTGCCTCTTCGGCTTGTGCTACCGGCACCTGGACCCACACCGAAAGGGCGATCGCCCCACCCGTGAGGAAACTCGGAATTCGCATGTTTTCTCTCCAACGCGGCCCTGGACCGCAACCCTTTTGACACGATGCGCCGGCCGGCTGGCCAAACACGGGCGTACTTGTAAAGGATGCACCAATCCGAGTCAACCTGTTACAGCTTCGCAACACTCGTTCTGACCGGAATGAATGTGACTGGGACGGCCTCCTTGTCTGCGGGCGGTATTGCCTGTTGAATGGTGGCAACCGGCAATCTGGAGCCTTTTCATGACCTCAATACTGGACGGTGAACTGGCCCGCCTGGAAATCCAGGAAGATCCGGCACAGTTTTATCGCGCCTTGCGCGAAGAACCCATTCGCTTTGATGCCAAACTCGGCTTCTATATCTGTTCGACCTACCATGAAATGCGCGAGATCCTGCGCAATACCGTCGTCTTTTCCAGCATCGACAGCCAGACCATGGACAGTCTGCGGACACCACCACCGGAAGCCGTCGCCATCCGGCGGCAGATGTTGCAACCCGTGAACACGCTGGTCACCAACGATCCGCCTGCACATACGCGGATCAGGAAGATGGTCGACGAACCCTTCCGGCCTCGCAGCATCGAGGGTCTGCGCCAGCAGATCGAAAACATCGTCACCGAATGCATCGATGCGTTCATCGGCGATGGGCACTGCGAAATTGTCAAGCAGTTCGCGATTCCAATTCCTATTCTGGTGATCGCTGACCTGCTTGGCCTTGATCGAAAGCTCGCACCCAAAATCAAGGAGTGGTCGGATGCTTCGGTCGAACCACTGGGCATGATGGTCAGCGACGAACGCCTCATTATCTGCGCACGAACCATCAAGGAATTCCAGGACCATCTCATCGCCGAGCTTGAAGCCAGACAGCGCAGTCCACGCGAAGATCTGCTTAGCCATCTGGTGAACGCACATGACGAGGCAGGCCAGGGGTTTTCCATGGCCGAGATGATCTCGCTGACGCAGCAGTTTCTGGTGGCCGGCAATGAAACCACTACCAATGGAATTGCCGCCGGCATCGCACTCCTGATTGATAACCCTGCGCAACAAGCCCTGCTGCGCGAAGATCCTGCCCGCTGCATGGTGTTTGCCAACGAAGTACTGCGCCTTGAATCGCCTGTGCAGGGTCTGTTTCGGGTGGTCAAGGCCGATACCGAGATAAGCGGGGTAAAGATGCCAAAGGGAGCACGCGTGATGATGCGTTTTGCGGCCGCCAACCGCGACCCGGCCAAATATGAAAACGCCGATACCCTGGATGTCATGCGCCATAACGCCGGTACCCATGTGGGATTTGGTGCGGGCATTCACCATTGCATCGGCGCCAATCTGGCTCGCGAGGAAATGACCCAGGCTTTTCGACTGCTGCTCGAGCGTTGTCAGGATCTGGCGTACATCCCCGACGCCAATGACTTCAGCCACCATCCGTCGATGATCCTGCGGGGCCTGAAAAAACTGCACGTGTCGTTTGCCGGGGCGCGCTGAAGAACCACTCCGGCGACCTGACCGATCTTCAAGGCGGTCGTTTCGTTATTGGCCCGCTGCGCGCGGCTGCGACGCACCAGCTCCACCCCGGATCGGTTTTGTCAGCTGCACTTGCGCCACAAACTCCGAACGGCGTGCACCCTCTTCTACAGGAGAAGCGGACAGGAAGAGCGGGCAAAACCGGCCTGGGTCCTGCGCCGGTTACCCTTTGTGACCTTCCCAGAACGGCGCACGCAGCGTGCGCTTGTTGATCTTGCCCATCGTGTTGCGACCCAGATCACTCACCCAGTCCAGCGTTTTCGGGCATTTGTAATGCGAAAGCCTCGCCCGGCACCACGCAATGACTTCTTCAGCGCTGGGTGTATGGGCCGGGTCACGCGGTATCGCCATGGCCTTCAGTTCTTCGCCCATTTCCGGATGCGGAATACCGATGCAGGCGACATCGAGAATCGCCGGGTGTTCGATCAGTACCTGTTCGGCTTCGGCGGGATAGATGTTGGTGCCTCCGGAAACCACCATGTCGCTGAAGCGGTCGGTGATGTAGACGTACCCTTCTTCATCCATGAAGGCAATCTCGCCGAGGGTGAACACGCCGGGTGCGATGTGCGCAGCGGCGGATTTTGCAGCGTCGTTGTGATAGACAACACCACGACCGGTGGCGTCCTTGAAGTACAGCCTGCCTTCGGTTCGGGGTGGCACCGGATTGCCATCGTCATCCAGAATGATCGCCTCAAATGGTGGCACCGACCGGCCGACCGACCCCTGATGTTTCATCCAATCCTCGGAAGTGATCATGCAGGTGGTACCCACTTCGCTGGCGCCGTACGCATCGATGAATACCGGACCCCACCATTGGATCATGGCGCGCTTCACGTCGACCGGGCATTTGGCACCGGTGTGGCTGATACGCTGCAGCGACCTGGTGCTGTATCTGCTTTTCACGTCGTCAGGCAGTGCCAGCAGGCGCACGAAGTGCGTGGGCACCATGACGCTGTTGCCAATCTGGTATTCATCGATCGCCTTGAGGGTTTTTTCCGCGTCGAAACGACTCAGAATGACACTCGAAACTCCGGCCGCCAACAGCCGCGCACCGGACAACGGACCCGTGTGATACATCGGGCCGACTACCAGATGGCGACCCAGCTGGCCCATTGGACTTGCGCCCAGGTTGTTCAGGTGCTCAGCGACCGTCGCCCCACCGGCAAACATGGTCGGCGGTAATTCGGTGCCTTTTGGCCGGCCGGTCGTTCCGGAGGTATATAACAGATTCGGCCTGGGTGGGACGTCCAGGGGCGGCGTGGTGGACTTCTGCTCGCTGAGCCAGCCCCGAAACGACTTCACACCGGCGGGCTGGTCACCCCAGCCGATGACGGTCGGAACCTGACTCTGGGCCGCTGCCTGCACCCCACGCTCTGCCGTCCGGTTATCTATAAACAGCACTTGCGCGCCGGAATCGCTCAGGATGTAGGCCACTTCGTCCGCGGTCAGATGGAAATTGACCGGTACGACCGAGCAGCCGCCAATCAATCCGCCGAGATTGGCAAACGCCGTTTCGCAGGAATTTTCTGCAAAAACGGCAATGCGCCGGTTGGGTCCAAGATCAAGGGCATGCAGTCCATTGGCGACCCGATTGAGGACGTCTTCGATTTCAGTCCAGCGATAAGCCTGGTTCTCGTCGCGCAGCGCGATCTCGTCCGGTCTCTCAACGGCAAGACGAGCAGCAAAGGTGGTCATGATAGGTCCTGTTGGTGGAATTACTTTTCTCAGTTATAAAGGACGGCTGATTATCTGCCAAGAACAAACGATTCACCCAACCACAGACAAAGCCAAAGGGAGGCAACGTGGCGGTAAAACTTACCGATAACATCCTGAAAGACATGCATCGTCGTATGGTCCGCATTCGCCGGTTCGAAGAAACCGCCGGCAAGATGATGGAAAACGGCAAGATTCCCGGCGCCTTGCACCTCTATGTCGGCGAAGAGGCCGTCGCATCAGGTGTCATGGTTCATCTGTCCGACCAGGACCAGATCACCAGCACACACCGTGGCCATGGCCACCTGATCGCCAAGGGCGGAGCGTTTGACCGAATGTTCGCCGAGCTGTACGGCAAGTCCACCGGCTATTGCAAAGGCAAGGGTGGTTCCATGCACATTTCGAACATGGAAATTGGCATGCTGGGTGCCAACGGTATCGTCGGTGGCGGGCCACCGATCGCCATGGGCGCCGCGTTTTCCAACAAGTTCCGCAAGACCAAAAACGTCGCTTGCTGCTTCTTTGGTGACGGCGCCAGCAACGAAGGCTCCTTTCACGAAGCGGCGAACATGGCGGGTCTGTACAAACTGCCGGTGGTGTTTGTCTGCGAAAACAACGGTTACGGTGAGTACACCCCACAGCGGAATCACCAGGCCATCGTCGATGTCGCCGATCGTGCCGCCGGCTACGGCATGCCTGGTGTGGTGGTCGACGGCATGGACGTAATCGCTGTATACGAGGCGGCTGGCGAGGCCATTGCACGCGCACGTGCAGGTGAAGGTCCAACCCTCCTCGAGTGCAAGACCTACCGCTACTACGACCACGTAGGCGTGCGGGGCATGGGGCTCGTCTATCGCACGGACGACGAAGTGATCGAGTGGAAAAAGCGCGATCCGATCGACCTGTTCGAGTCCAGGCTCGAGGAGCAGGGTATTCTGTCCGCCGATCAGATCAAGGCTGTGCACGACGAAGTCCTGGCGGAAATTGGCAAGGCCATCGAGTTTGCCGAGTCGAGCCCCTTCCCTGATCCATCAACCATTCTCGACGACGTTTACGCCTGAGCCGGAGCAAACAAACATGGCAGAAGCAGTTGCAACAAAAGCCCGCACGCTGACCTACGTCGCTGCGATCAATGAAGCGGTACGGCAGATCCTGCTGGATCAGCCAAACGCCTTTGTCGCCGGCGAAGACGTGGGTGTCGCTGGTGGTGTGTACGGTTATTACCACGGTCTGCAGAAGGAATTTGGCGCCGATCGTGTGTTCGACACACCGATTTCCGAAGAAGGCATTATCGGCCTTGGGGTTGGCGCCAGTGCCACCGGTTGCCGACCGGTGATCGACCTGATGTTCATGGACTTCATGGGTGAGTGCATGGACGAAATCGCCAATCAACTGGCGAAGATGCGTTACATGTTCGGCGGCCGGGCCACCTTGCCGGTGACTATCCTGACGATGGCCGGCGCAGGCGCAAGTCTGGCAGCACAGCACAGCCAGAGCCTCGAGGCCTGGATCTGTCACCTGCCAGGTGTCAAGGTCTGTATGGCGTGTGATCCCTACGATGCCAAAGGTCTGATCCTTGCAGCTGCGCAGGACGACAACCCCGTCTTTGTCGTGCTGAACAAGATGTCTCTGGCGATGAAAGGTGAAGTGCCTGAAGGGCCGTACACCATTCCACTGGGCAAAGCCAAGATCGTGCGCCCTGGCACCAACTACACCATCGTCAGCTGGGGTCGCATGGTGCATGAGGCCAAGGCCGCTGCAGAAAAGCTGAAGGCATTTGGCATCGACGCTGAAGTGATCGATCCACGCACGTTGCAGCCGTTTGACACCCAGGCGGTCCTGCAGTCGGTGAAAAAGACCCATCGTGTCATGATCGTGCACGAAGCCGTGAAATTTGGCGGATTCGGCGGCGAGATCGCGTCGCAGATCCAGGAACTGGCGTTTGATTACCTCGATGCACCAGTTGCCCGTATCGGCGCACCGTTTTCACCGGTACCGTTCAGCCCGGCACTGGAAAAAGTCTACGTGCCCAACGCTGACAGCATCGTCGCAGGAGTAAAGGCACAACTCGGTCTGTAAGCGCTGTCGGTGCGCGGGCAAATGCCGGTGTACCTGACAGTAATTGATCGACGTCTCGATTCAGGATGAGGGCGATATCGCCCTCATCGCTGGTTAAATCGTCGACCTGCAGATCCTGCGAGCCAGAAACCATGGGAACTCTCGGAATAATCGCCAATCCCGCATCCGGCAAAGACGTGCGACGTCTTGTTGCGCGGGCATCGGTGTTCGACAACCAGGAAAAGCAGGCGATCGTCAGACGCCTGCTGGTCGGCGCAACCCAGTTTGGCGAAATTCGCATTCTCTATTCGGATGATGTGCATGGCATCGTCCGCAGCGCAATCACCGACCAGCATCTGACCCATGCAGAGGCAATACCGTCCCCGGATACCAATTCGGCGTTTGACACCATTTCTGCTGCACGTGCATTGAAGGAAGCGGGTTGCGACATCGTCATAACGCTGGGCGGCGATGGCACCAACCGGGCTTTTGCACTGGGCTGGAAAGACCCGTTCCTGATTCCGATTTCGACCGGCACCAACAACGTCTTCCCAATACTCTCCGAAGCAACCGTTGCGGGAGCCGCAGCCGGATTGATCGCTTCAGGCCGAATTGATCCGTTGACGGTTTCCAGCCAGCAGAAAACGGTGCATGTGAAAATTGACGGTGAACGGGATGATCTTGCACTGATTGACGTTGTGCTCTGTCTGGAACGGTTTGTCGGCGCCCGCGCAATGCTCGATCCGGATATCCTTTCCATGGCACTGCTGACCCGTGCGGATCCCGCAGCAGTCGGCATGACCACGTTGGGCGGCTTGTTGCGGCCACTGTCGAATCGCGAAGACTTCGCCATGTTGATGAAACTCGATCCGAATGCATCAACGCGTCTCAACGCTCCGATCGCACCGGGTTATTACCGGGAAGTTGGCATACAGTCCCATCGACTGATCAACTTTGCTGAAGAAGTGGTTGTGGAAGGTCCAGGCGTACTGGCATTTGACGGAGAACGCGAACGACGTCTCCTGCCGGGCCAGAAAGCCTGGTTGACAGTAAACCGGAGCGGACCAAAAGTGATCGACGTGCCTTTGACACTAAGGCGCGCAGCAGAAATGGGACTCTTTACCAGAAATCAATGAGGCAACCACCAGGCTGGCGCTCTCTCAAGGGCAGCGCACAGACGGTGGTAGCATGAGTTTACTAACGGAGGTCGGGGAGCAAAATGCCCGCAGAAATCTATCTCGTCAAAGTCGGCATGAACATGACCGAAGGCATCGTCGAAGAGTGGTACATCGCCGATGGTGCAAAGGTTGAAAAAGGCCAGCTCCTGTATCGACTTGAAACGGAGAAGGTGAACCTGGATGTCGACGCCGAATCATCAGGCACCGTCAAGCACGTCGTCGAAGAAAGTGTGACGATGAAGCCCGGCGATGTGGTCGGCTACATCTATGCGGATGGCGAAGCCATTCCCGACAGCGTCAGCACCTCGGCTCCTGCAACAGCAGTTGCAGCGGCAACCACAGCAGCCAGTGCAGAGCCGGTTGCTGCAGCGGCGGCAGTCAGCGCGCCAACCGGTGAAGGTGGACGTCTGCTCTCTTCACCCGCAGCACGCAGGCTCGCAGGCGAACTGGGTGTCGACATCAACGACGTGGGTGGAACGGGTCCAGGCGGCCGGATCATCGAGGCCGACGTACAGCGCGCCGCCGCTGAGCAGAAAGCAGGCACGGCCGGTGGCCCTTCTTCACCGATTGCCCGCAAGCTTGCCCGCGAACTTGGCATCGACATCGCTTCAGTCAAAGGTACCGGCCCTGGCGGTCGGGTCACCAAGGAAGATGTGGAAGGCGCCGCGGCTGCCAAAGCCCGTGTTGCCGCCGCGCCCGTGTTGCCGAAGCCAGCCACAGCGGGGAAATCCGTGCCGATACGTGGTATGCGCAAGACGATCGCCACGCGCATGCACGACAGCCTCAAGTCCATGGCCCAGCTGACGATGAACATGGACGTCAATATGGATGATGCCATCAAACTGCGCACCCAGCTGGTGGCAGAGTGGGCAGAAGAAGGCATCAAGCCGAGTTATACCGATCTGGTCATTCGCGCATCTGCCAAGGCTTTGCAGAAACACCCGCTGATGAACGCATCGTGGGGCGATGATGCCATTACCCTGCATGGCGATGTGCACGTCGGCATGGCCGTGGCGCTGGCCGAAGGCCTGGTGGTTCCGGTTGTCCACGATGCTGCGGAACGCGGCTTCAAATCGCTCGCCTCGGAAACCAGTCGACTGGCCAACGCGGCACGCGACAACAAGTTCGGACTCGAAGATCTGCAGGGCGGAACCTTCACGGTGACGGCGCTGGGCATGTTTGGTGTTGATTCATTTACGCCGATCATCAACGCTCCCCAGGCCGGAATCCTTGGTGTGAACCGGATTCGGGACGATATCCGCTGGGATGGCAACACGCCGGTGAAGACCCAGGTGATGTGTCTGTCGCTGACCTGGGATCACCGGGTTCTGGATGGTGCGCCGGCCGCTGAATTCCTGCGCACGGTGAAAACGCTGCTGGAAGCGCCTTATCGGCTGCTGGTTTAGCAGCTCCGTTTGGAGTAAAACAATCAACGTTGACGGATTCGGGGAGAAATCAGCATGGCGACCAGCGTCGCGAACACCGTACCCATAGCCGAAGGCCTGTTCACCTGGCCCTCAAACGACCCTCGCCTGCTCGGCAGCAAGTGCCAGGCCTGCGGCGTCGTAGTTTTCCCGGCCCAGAGCAGTTGCCCGGCTTGTTCCAGTACCGATACCAAAAACATCGAGATGGAACGTCGGGGCAAACTCTGGACCTTCACCATCCAGGGTTTCCTGCCAAACCGCCCGCCATACGAAGGGCCGGAAACGGCGGAGACTTTCAAACCTTTTGGTGTCGGCTATGTCGAACTGGCCGACCAGACACGCGTCCAGACGCGCATCAAGACCAATGACGTGTCGAAGCTGAAAATTGGCATGGAGATGGAATTGGTGGTCGAAAAATTCATGGAGCGTGGTGGCAAGGATGTCATCGCCTATTTTTTCCAACCGGTAGACGAGCTTTAAGTTTTGCGACCAGCGTGACGTTGTTTCAGACTTACTTTTTTCAAAATATCTGGGGAGACGCAAGTGGACGTAGCAATCATAGGTCTTGGCATACATCCTTTTGGCCGTACCGACGGCGTCAGTGGTCTCGAGCAAGGCGCCTATGCAGCCCGCAAGGCGCTCGAAGACGCAGGTCTTGAGTGGAGTGACATGCAGTTTGCCTACGGTGGCAGCGCGGCAGCTGGCAACGCCGACGCGCTGGTTTCAAAACTCGGTCTGACCGGCCTGCAGTTCATCAACGTCGCCAACGGTTGCGCAACCGGTGGCAGTGCACTGCAATCCGCCTACATGGCCATCCAGTCAGGCATGTTCGATGTGGGTATGGCGGTTGGTTTCGACAAACATCCCCGCGGCGCATTCACCGTGAATCCTGAGGCCAGTGGCCTCGGCAAATGGTATGGCGACATCGGGATGGCACTCACCCCGCAATTTTTCAGCATGAAGATCCAACGCTACATGCATGACTTCGGGGTCACCAACGATGCCCTGGTGCGCGTTGCAGTCAAGAACTACCAGAACGGTGAACTGAATCCAAACGCCTGGCGCAAGAAGGCGTTCACCTATGACGAAGTGGCCAACTCCGACATGGTCTGCGATCCGCTGCGCAAGTACATGTTCTGTTCACCTGCAGAAGGTGGTTGCGCGATGATCGTGTGCAGTGCTGAAAAAGCCCGCCAGCTCACACGCAAGCCGGTGTTCCTGAAGGCAGTGAGCGTCAAGACGCGCAACTTCGGTTCGTTCGAAGTGTTCACGCAGGCGCAGGCACTCAATCGGGCAGATTCGCCAACGGTTCGTGCCTCGAAAGCAGCCTTCGAGTTTGCCGGCATTGGTCCGGAAGACATCCAGGTCGCACAGCTGCAGGACACGGAATCCGGTGCCGAAATCATGCACATGTCCGAAAACGGTTTCTGCAAGGATGGAGAGCAGGAAAAGTGGTTACGCGAAGGTCGCACGGAAATTGGCGGCAAGTTGCCCGTGAACACTGATGGCGGCTGTCTGGCCAACGGCGAACCCATTGGTGCATCGGGCCTGCGGCAGGTACACGAAATTGCCCTGCAACTGCGTGGCGATGCCGGCAAACGTCAGGTACCGAACAATCCGAAGACGGGTTATACCCATGTCTACGGTGCGCCCGGTCTGTCCGGCGTTACCATTCTCTCCCGTTAGGTTGTCACTGTCCGCCAGGTTATCATTGGAAGTACAACCCTGCACGCCGGTAATCGGCGCCGAAATTCTCGGCGCCAATCTCACCCGCACATCCTCTGACGAATACCTTCAGCTGCGAGCACTGCTCACCGAGCATCAGGTGCTGTTTTTCCGCGATCAGCCACGCCTGACCCCTGCCCAGCAGATTGTTTTCAGCCGCCAGTTTGGTGAACTGCATCAGCATCCTGCAGCACCGCATCTGGAGGGCCATCCGGAAATATTCGTCATTCACGCCGATGCACAGTCGAAGATTGCGAACGGCAACGGCTGGCACACCGATGTATCCTGTGACGAGTGTCCACCACTCGCTACCATGCTGCAGCTGCACATCCTGCCGTCGACAGGCGGCGACACCCTGTTTGCGAGCATGTTTGCAGCATTTGAAACCCTGTCGGTACCCATGCAGACATTCCTTTCGACGCTTGGCGCGCGGCATGAATCCGAACACATTTACAGGGGACGCTACTCGCAGCGCGGTGTTGACGACACCGGGCGGGTCTATCCGGCAACCAGTCATCCCATTGTGCGAACGCATGAAGAAGCCCGGCGCCAGGCGCTGTTTGTCAATCCGAGTTTCACGACCCGTATTGACGGTCTGCTCAAGCACGAAAGCGACGCGCTGCTGGCGATGCTGTTTGCCCATCAGCAAAGACCCGAATTCCAGCTCAGGTTTCGCTGGTCTCAAAACGCGATCGCACTCTGGGACAACCGGTCCACCCAGCATTTCGCCCTGTGGGATTACTGGCCGGCCACCCGTGAGGGACACCGAGTCACGATCAAGGGGCCACGCCCCTGTTACAATCCTGTTCCCATTTCACAACTGAGGATGCGACTCTCCCGCAACTCGATATGACGTACTTCTGCGCCAAACACGCGGCGATTGACGCCAATCGCATTGCCCTGATCGACGAACGTGGTGCCACCAACTGGCAGGTACTGAACGAAAACACCAACCGGTTGCTGCACCAGTTGCGGGCCGATGGCATCCAGACCGGGGACACCATTGCCGTATTTGCCGGCAACTGCCGCGAATATTTCGAGATCCTGTTGGCCGCGACACATGGAGGACTCATGTGTGTACCCGTGAACTGGCATTTCACGGCTGACGAACTTGCCTATGTCATCAAGGACTCCGGTGCCAAAGTCCTGTTTGTCGAAGACCGTTTTGTTGACATCGCACGCAGCGCTCGCGATGAACATGGCATGGACCAGTTGACCAGAATCGTGCAGGTGCGTGGATCGCCATGTGAACTCACGTACTACGCCCACTGGCGTGCGCTCGGGAGTGCATCCGAAGCGGAAAACCAGTGCCTCGGCGGACCGATGTTCTACACCTCCGGTACAACGGGCAGACCAAAAGGTGTTCGTTCGTCTTCCTCCAGACCGGGTGGCCCGCTGGCGACGATGGAAATGATGGGCGCAGGACTCTCCGGCATGCTGTCGATTCCGACGGATGGTACAACCCTGTTGTGCGGACCAGTCTATCACTCCGCACAATGGGCTTTTTCGTTTCTGCCACTGATTGCCGGCAGTACGGTCGTGATGCGTCACAAGTATGATGCCGAAGAAACCCTCAAACTGATCGACATACACCGGATCACCAACGTGCATCTGGTACCAACCCAGTTTCATCGGCTGCTGCGTGCACCAGAGAAGCCTCGTCAGGCGTTCAAGGGAGACTCGCTCAGGGTGGTGTGGCACGGCGCCGCACCCTGCCCACATGAGGTCAAGCGCCAGATGATCGACTGGTGGGGGCCGGTTGTGCAGGAGTACTACGGCAGTACCGAAGGCTCGATTGTCAGCACCGCAACTGCGCAGGACTGGTTGCAGCGACCAGGCACCGTCGGCAAACCTTCGCCGCTGGTCGAAATCACCATCCGCGGCGACGATGGATTGATTCTGGAGACCGGCCAGCACGGCCAGATCTATGTGAAGAACAGGATGGGCGGTGATTTCGAATATCACAATGCGCCGGAGAAGACAAAATCCGTCCACCTCGAACCGGGTGTGTTCACTTTCGGAGACATCGGTTACTTCGATGCCGAGGGGTATCTGTATCTGAGTGATCGCAAGATCGACATGATCATCTCCGGCGGCGTGAACATCTATCCGGCCGAGATCGAAGGGGTCCTTTCGATGCATCCAGCAGTTCAGGATGCCGCCATATTCGGCATACCCAACGAAGAATTTGGCGAAGAGGTGAAAGGCGCCGTGACCCTGATCCCGGGTGCCTCGCCGGGCGCCGAGCTGGCTGAGGAACTCATCCAGTGGGTACGCAGCCGGCTGGCTGGTTACAAGGCACCGAAGAGCATCGACTTCGAAGCGCAGATGCCCAGACACGAAACCGGCAAGCTTTACAAACGCCTGCTGCGGGACCGCTACTGGCAGAACAGCGAGCGCAAGATCTGATGCCCTTCGCAAACGTGCGCAACTGAACTGGGGTCGACATGGCAAACTGGTACGAGCGGAACATTCTGCCGAAGATTATCGACAAGGCCTGTGGACAGCCGCCCATGACGGAACTGCGGGGTCGTTACGTACCTCGTGCGCATGGCAAGGTCCTGGAGATCGGTATTGGCAGTGGGCTCAACCTGCCGCACTACACGGACGCAGTGACGTCGATTACCGGCATCGACCCGTCTGCAGAACTCAACGTCATGGCCCGGGAGCGGGCCGCCAGGCTCAACATACCGGTCAACGTACTCGGCGTCTCCGGTGAAGCCATTCCCGCTGAAGACCACACGTTCGATACCATCGTCTGCACCTGGACGTTATGCACCATTCCCAATCCGTATCGGGCTGTGGCTGAAATGCGGCGAGTGCTCAAACGTGGGGGAGAACTGTTTTTTGTTGAACACGGCCGGGCCGATGATCCGGGCATCGTCAAATGGCAGACACGCATCGAGCCCTTCTGGAAGCTGGTCGCCGGTGGCTGCCATCTGACACGGAGGGCCGATGAGATGCTCAAGGACGCAGGCTTCGAGATCGTCGAAAAAAAAACGGGCTACGTGCCTGGCCCGAAAATCGCAGCCTTCATGGTGCACGGTGTCGCCAGACTGAATTGATCCATTGACCGCTGCACGCTGATGAGAAGCTCTTTAGATGGGCTCTTCAGACGAGCCCACCCTCCTCCAGCCAGCGTCTGCACTCACAGGTCAGCGTCCTGGCCCGGATTATTCATGAAGGTTCGTCGCCAGTGACGAGATGCGCGAAAAGACAGTGTGGCGCGCCCTTGCAGGCGCGCAGTCGTACTGACAGTACGGCGAGCACCTGGAGGGAGCACGCACCGTGTTTTCACGCATCTCGGCAGCCGCAGTAAAAGATTCATGAATAGACCGGGCTAGAAGTGTCACACAGGCCCACCATTCGTCATAGACGTCCACTTCGGTACTGCCGCCACAACGTTTGCGCCAGGCGCACCGCGCCGTCGTGCACATCATCCAGGCCGGCCTGCTGCAGAGGGCGGCTCAGATTGAGCAGATCACGTTGCAACAGTTCGAAGGCATCATCCGCCCGTGCGTCGGCCGCCTGTGGAACATCGATCACGCGCGGCTGCTCTTCCTGGATCAACACGTTATAAGCCGACAGATCACCATGCACCATGTCCGTACGAAGCATGATGACAACGTCATCCAGCAGTGCATCCCACCATCCTGCAAGCTGCTGCCTGCCAATCTCCCCTCTGCGACGAGCCAGGACATCATGCAGGCGATGCGCGGCACCGTCGTCATCACCGATGAACTCCATGAGGATCCCGGCCTCACATCGCGCAACGGGCCTGGGTACGGACGCGCCGGCTGCGTGCAGCGCTTCAAGGGTCAACCACTCACGCTCCACCCACTGCCACTGGCCAAACTCCCGGCCTTTGCTGGTGGCCTGGTGCATGGCCTTGTCCATACGCTTGTCTCGACCACGATGGCGTAGAGGGGCTGCGTACTGTCGATCGTTGCGAAAGGCGCGGAATCTTCGCGCCCGATACATCTTTGCCGCCAGCAACTCGCCGCTGGACGTACTACACAAGTATACCGTCGCTTCCTTGCCGTCATTGATCCTAGCCACCACGTCCGTGATGAACCCCGAGAACTGCGTGACAATGGTCTTGCGTTCAAGCTCAACAAGCTGACCGCGCACGATACCGGCGCGGAAATATCCGTCATCCGAATCACTCACAATTAACCTCGCTCCGGTCAAACCGGATTCAGTCGAAGGCAATGGTATTCAGTCGACGCTGTGCGCGAGGGAAATGATTATTCCGCACGAAAACCAGGCGCGCAGGCACCCGGTTGAGGGAATCCTTGAATCAGCCGCAGTGCAGCAAAGTCAGGAGAACGATCGTCCAGCAAATTCCATCACGAACAGCTCGGAGATTTGATTGATCTGCATGGAACCTCCTGGGGCCTGACGCCCGGCGACTGTCGGATGTGTCGTACGGTATGGCGGAGTGTACCCGTGGCAATTGCCGAAGGCGATAGATCGGTGAAGGAGATAGATCGGTGAAGGCGCCATCGGCTGCCTCGAGCGAACGTCGCAGTGAAAATTCGGGTGAAAATTCAGGCCATGGTATTCAAGCTCAAACGTCGGCTAGTCTTATCTATATTTGCTGGGCGTTCACGCAAGGAGGACCTGTTGAGCGGCAGACTTGTTGGCAAACACGCGGTGATCACCCAGGGTGGAGATTTCATGGGTCCGGTCACCGCCACGATTTTCGCCCAGGAAGGTGCCCGTGTAACTCTCGATACAAGGAACCTCACACAACCCGGCGCATGCGAAGCCTTGATCCGTGAGTCCGGTGAGATCGATATTCTCATCGCCAACCTGGCCGGACCCAACTTCAGCGGACTGAAAGTCGGTCAGCTCGATGATGAGTCCTGGATGCTTGCATTCGACACCATGGTGCATCCCTTGCATCGTCTGTGCCGGGCAGTGCTGCCACAAATGCAGGCGCGCAAATCCGGCAAGATCGTGGTGTACGGTTCGGCGGTCGCGTTGAAGGGATTGAAGACTCTGGCCGCTTACAGCGCTGCGCGCGCCGCGCAGGTAGGCTACGTGCAAGCCGTGGGCGTCGAGGTTGCACCCGACAATATCCAGGTGAATCTCATCGCCCAGAACTATGTCGAAAACCCGGCGTACTACCCACCGGAGTTGCAGGCGAAGCCTGCTTTCCAGGCATCGCTGCAACGTCAGGTGCCACTTGGTCGGCTGGCAAGACCAGAAGAAGACGCCAGATTCGCGGCGTTCCTGGCGAGCAACGAAGCCGATTTTTTTGTTGGTCAGGCGATTCCATTTTCCGGTGGGTGGGTCCAGCGGTAGATAAAATCGCTCGCCGTCAGCATGGCTCCATCTCTCAACGCAGACTCTTTCAACGCAGACTCTTTCAACGCAGACCCACACTGGGCCAGGCTGCACCGCTCGTGCCTGCCACCCCACCCGCTTTTGGTGTCTGCAGGCGAATCTGCCACCGGTGTTCTCATCCAGCCATTGAATCATCCCCCGTCGTTGCACAGAATCAGATCCCAATCATAGTCGGGGGGGAGAACGACATCATGATGACGGGAGAACAGTACCGCCAATCACTGAACGACGGCCGCGAAACCTACTTCCAGGGCGAACGCGTCGAAAATGTGGCAACCGATCCGATTCTCGGCATCACCGTCGATTCTGCTGCCGCAGGATACGACCGCTTCTACCAACCCGGCGAAAACACAGTCGGTGCGTTCATGAAAGTGCCAGGTTCCGCGCATGAACTGCGCGAACAGGTGGAACTCCACGAGACAGTCGACCTGCTCACTCATGTGACCTATGCGTCCGTGATGACCCTGCTCACTGCCGCGGACCGCATCGAAAGTCAGTTGCCGGAGAACGCGGCCCGCATTCGCGCCTACGTGCGGGAAGTCCAGCGCCAGGACCTGCGCATCACGCAGTGCATTACGGATGCCAAGGGAGACCGTAGCCGTTCGCCCGCCAAGCAGGATGACCCCGACGCCTATGTGCGGGTGGTCAAACGAACCGCAGAGGGTGTCGTGATCCGAGGTGCAAAACTGCACATCTCCGCTGCGAGCATGGGTCACGAACTCATGACCATCCCTACCAAATCGATGAAGCCGGGAGAAGACGACTACGCCATTGCGTGCATGGTTCCGGTGAACGCCAAGGGTGTGAAAATCATCAACACCACCTACTACCCACGCCATGAGGACAAACGCGACTTCCCGGTATCCGGCCGCTTTCACACTCCGGAAGGGTTCGTGATTTTCGATGATGTGTTTGTCCCGAAAGACCGGGTGTTCCTCGATGGACCACCGGAACTCGCCGCGGTCTTCGCGCACAGTCTTGGCCTGTGGGAGAGGCTCGGCGGGCTTTCCAGCATGGCATCCGGTTACGACCGCCTGGTCGGTTATGCGCAGCTGATCTGCGAAGCCAATGGACTGGAGAAGACGGCGCACGTTCGCGAAAAGATTTCGGAGATGATGATCAATGCCACGTTGATCCGCGCGTCACTCGAAGCCGCCATCGAAAAGTGCAAGATCACTTCTGATGGTGCCGCGTTCCCGGACGAGCTGTATACCAACGTCGGCAAGTACCACGGCGCTGCCAACTACTCGCTTATGGTGCGGCATCTGCACGACATCGCAGGTGGATCGGTGCTTACTGCACCATCGATCGCCGATCTTGAGAACGAAGAATCGGGACACCTCATCCGCAAGTACATGGGTACGCGCCAGGATGTGGATGGCCTGTATCGAACCCGACTCTTCCACGCCATTCGTGACACGACGGCCGACGCGCTGGGCGGCTGGAATGCAGTGACCAATATTCAGGCCGGCGGCGGGCTTTATGCACAGCGTATCGTGTCGCGCATGCACTACGACATGGATCGAGCCAAGGAAATGGCGCTGCGCTACGCAAACATGGATGAGTACATCGGCAAAACTGCATAGGGGAAACTCTGATCACATAGATACGCACTTCCTGCAAGCAATAGCGGTGTCGACTAAACTCCGCACCGCCGAATGATTGTGGGGAGCAGCGCGCGCTGTAATCGAGGTCAAAGCCCGATTTATCCTGCCGAGGAACCGGGACGGGATGACAATGATCGGTGTTTCCCGAAGCCGGATTTCGCCAGCGACCATCACTGCACCCCGTAGATTCCATTGTGACGAGAGTGGTGCTACCACTGCATAGTCGGGTACGACACAGGAGAAAACGCACCATGACCATAAATTCCACTTCCGGAACGCAGATCAAGCTCCCTGCCCACGAGGACATGATTGCGCGCGCGCAAGCACTCCTGCCGCGCCTGCGCGAGCGCTCGTTCGAGGCTGAAAAGAACCGCCGAATGCCGGACGAAACCGTAGCCGAATTCCGCGCTGCGGGTTTCCACAGGATTCTGCAGCCGAGACTTCGTGGCGGTTTTGAACTGGGCATGGGCACCGCGGCGGAGTGCATCAGGATCCTTGCCAGCGCGTGTGGATCAAGCGGCTGGATCGCCAATCTGTTCATCGTTCACAACTTCCAGCTCAGCCTGTTTCCGGAGGCTGCACAGAAGGAGTACTGGGCAACCAGCAATGATCAGCTGTGCTCGACGGTGTCGTTTGCAACCAGCAGCGAAGCCGTGCGGCAGGATGGCGGATACCGCCTCAGCGGGCGCTGGAAATTTTCCAGTGGCTGTGACTTTGCCGGCTGGTTCATCATCCTCAAGCCGGCTGCAACCGTATTTGACTGGATGCTGGTACCCAGATCTGATGTCACCATCGTCGATGACTGGTTTGTTTCCGGCCTGTGCGGCACGGGCTCGAAGGACCTGATCCTCGACAACGTCTTGGTACCGGATCACCGAATACTCTCCATTCGTGACCTCGCCGGCGGCACGACGCCGGGCGGCAAGGCCAACGGCATGCCGCTCGCCCGTCTGCCATTCAGCTGGCCTGCCGTGTGGGGGATTCCTGCCGCGCTGATCGGCATGGCCAACGGCATGGCCGACGCCGTGCGCCAGGCACTCATCGGCAAGAAGGCGCTGTTCACTGGTGAAAAGCAGGTCGAGCGTGTCGCCAACCAGATCCGGTTAACACACGCACTCACGGACATCCACGCCGCCGAACTGATCATGCGACACCGGCTGGCCGAGCTTGACAAGTGGGCCGACGCTGGCGGTGCGCCGTCAGCGGTCGACGCCTTTGCGTCGCAGCGTGATGCAGCCTATGTCGCCCGACTCACGGGCAAAGTTGCCAGCGATCTTGCGCTGATGGCAGGCGCGACATCGGTGTACCTGGGCAACCCGATCCAGCGCTTTCAACGGGATATCAACGCCGGGATCACGCATGTATCGCTGGTGTGGGAGGAAGCCGCTGAAAACTATGGACGGGCGTTGTGGGCGTTGCCGGGGAAAGGCCGCAGCTGAGGGCTCAACTGCTGCCCTGAGAAATCCTGGTCAATACGCACACCATCAGAAAAGCGCCATGTCCTGCCTGCGCCCGGACTCCAGGACAAAGGCAGTGGAGGAGTAGTCGCCGCTGAAGCCGGCAGTCCGTCCTGTCCCTCTCCCACAGACCGGCGCGACAGACCGGCTCGTGCACTGACGCGGCTGGCCGACAGCGCCAGGGTGCCCTCTGGTTCACGCAGCTGTCTGCTACAGTAACGGCATTCGCTCCGTCCCCCGATACAGCATTGACCGCCTGATGGATACCATCTTCCTGACGCTTGCCGATCCCACAGTCTGGGTGGGTCTCCTTACCCTGGTGGTGCTGGAGATCGTGCTCGGCATCGACAACCTGCTCTTCATCGCGGTGCTGGCGGAAAAGCTGCCACCGCACCAGCGCGACCTGGCACGGCAACTGGGTCTTGGCCTGGCGCTGATCATGCGCCTGCTGCTGCTGGGCATCATCTCCTGGATGGTTACCCTGGTAGAGCCCCTGATTACCCTGGCTGATTTCAACTTTTCCGGTCGCGATCTGATCCTCATCGGTGGTGGACTGTTCCTGGTATTCAAGGCGACCATGGAACTGGACGAGCGACTCGAAGGAACCACACACCTGACCACCACCAGCAAGACCTACGCCGGCTTCTGGATGGTGATATCCCAGATCGTGGTCCTGGACGCGGTGTTTTCGCTGGATGCGGTGATCACTGCGGTTGGCATGGTCGAGGAACTGTGGGTGATGATGACCGCCGTAATCATCGCCATGGCAGTCATGATTGCAGCGTCCAAACCGCTGACTCTCTTTGTCAATCGTCACCCGACCCTGATAATCCTGTGTCTGGGCTTCCTGTTGATGATTGGCTTGACGCTGATCGTGGACGGCTTCGGCTTCCACATTCCGAAGGGCTACCTCTATGCAGCCATAGGATTTTCGATTCTCATCGAATTTTTCAACCAGATTGCGAGACGCAAGACCGAACGACGAGACGCCAGGACACCGCTACGGGATCGCACTGCCGAAGCGATCCTGCGCATGCTCGGCAGTCGGCCAGCGCCTGAAAGCCCGGTACTGGATCCTGGCGTGTCAGAGACGACAACAGACGCACCACTCTTCCTCGCCGAAGAGCATCACATGATTTCCGGTGTACTGAGCCTTGCCGATCGGTCGGTGCGGCGAATCATGACCCCGAGGAGCGATATCTCCTTTGTCGATGTCGACTGGGACCCGGAACAGATACGAGAACACCTCAGACGATCAACCCACAGCCTGTTCCCAGTCTGCCGTGGTTCGCTTGACGAACTATTTGGCGTGGCGCGGGTGATTGAACTGTTGACGGCTCTGGAACAGGGTGAGGATCTCGCCCAATGTGCCAGACGGCATCCGCCCCGGTTGGTCAGCGACAAACTGGAAGCGATCCAGGTACTCGATGCCCTGCGCGCATCCGGGGGCCGATTGGTCTTCGTACTCGATGATTCAAAGCGGATCGTCGGTCTGGTGACACCCCTGGATGTACTCGAAGCCATTGCCGGCGATTTTCCGGATGCGGACGAGACCGCGGACATCATGGCGGATGGCAGTGGCTGGATTGCCAAGGGCTCGGCGGATCTTTATCAGGTGTCACAAACACTTGGTGCAGCCCACCTGGTCAGGCCCGATGATGAATACCAGACACTGGCTGGCCTGCTGCTGGCCCAGAGTGACAACATTCCCTCTGTGGGCGAGCACTTCCGTTACGGGGACCTGCAGTTCGAGGTGGTCGAAGCTTCACCGTACAAGGTAGAACAGGTACGTATCCACCGATTGCCTCCTGAGGAGACCTGAGGCGTTGTGTCGCGCCGCGCGATGTCAACCGTCGCTTTGAAACAGGGCCTTTGACCTGGGCAAGTTTGAACAACACGCAGACTGCACAGCAGCAGTGCGCCTTGTTTCACGTTTTGCCTCGCTCCTCACCAGCGATGCCGTTCGACAGGTCGTCTACTCAGACAGGAACCAGTTGGGCCGAACCAAGCGCCAGTCATCACGGTCGCAAACGACCGCACAGTACGGGCGGCATGGCCGGCATTACGACTGCTGACACCGCGTAATCCTTTATCCCCTTCGTGCGCTCGCACGCTTGACGTCTTGGTACCGGCATACCGATTCCCGCGAGGGCGATTTGTGGCAACGTATTGCTATGTGCGACAGCGTACGTCTCAGGTGCTGACGGGGACTACAGTACGAACACAAGTGCTGGTTGGCTTGACGCGCAAAAAAATGCGGTCCGTTAACGCAATCGGCACACTGCGGCGCAGTATTGGGCCGGATGGGGAGGTCAACATGACAGGGCCGCGTGTTACAACGGACGTTAAGCCGTCTGGAGCGTCCGTGGGTGAGCTCTCGCGCCCGTCATGAACAACCCCAGAACTCAGATATCGCTGAACATCCGAAATCGAAGCCGCTCCGGGATTCGCGTAAAGTCGTGAATATCAGGTCCATGACACCCACCACACCGCCGCCCACGGCAAATCGCCTGCTGGCTGAGTTGCCCAACGTGCAGTACCAGCGGCTGGAGCTGTTTGCCCTGCCGCTCGGCCTGGCAATCCATCAGGCCGGCACGCGGTTGACCCATGAGTAATGGCAGACCGAAGGCAGCGTTTCCCTGCTCTGTTTCCCTGCTGTATGGGATGGAGAACGGTGCCTCGGCGATAATCGCGGTCACCGGCAACGAAGGCCTGGTCGGCATTTCGCTGTTCGTCGGCGGAGAAATCACCCGCCGTGCCGGGGTGAAGAGCGGCAGCTCACTGCAGCATTTTCTGCCGTGCTTCACCCAGGCGCAGATCAGCCCAGATGGGGCAGAACGCAGTGTGCAACCGGCATCATTCGGTCTAGCAGCAGTCGTCGCGGGACGCTTGATGACACGATCAAGAAGAACAGACAAAAAACAGACAGAAGAACAGGTAATGGAAGCCAGATGACTGCACGATCCGAGAAAGCGCTCAACCAAAAGATGTTACGGACGGACGCCGAGAAAAAGCTCAAGGCCGGCCTCGCGCCGCCGACGCAGGGATGGCTGACCAGCCTGGATGCCCTGAGTCTGCTGTACAAACTGGCCAGCACGCCGGCAAGCGCGGGCGATGCACTCAAGCTGCTGCATGAATTGCAGGTGCACCAGGTTGAACTGGATATTCAGCATAAGTAGCTTGAAGCCAGCGAGCGCGAGATTACCGAAGACCTGATTCACTTTGCCCAGCTCTATGATTTTGCGCCGGTAGGCTACTTCAGCGTCAACCCCCAGGATAAAATCAAGAGCGTTACTAACCGGTCAGTAATATAGGCTACAATATGTCATCTCCATAGAGTTGCTCGGAGCCGAAACGGCCATGAAGAAAGACGGACGTCTGCACGATCGCAAGACCCAGGAAACCATCCGACTAATGGCG
>Ga0105050_10000352_pt1 | contig 69631 bp, 70 predicted proteins | sample FRY01_FD_78088 | JGI IMG/M metagenome (GOLD analysis project Ga0105050, IMG submission 78088) | Freshwater microbial communities from Lake Fryxell liftoff mats and glacier meltwater in Antarctica - FRY-01 | ecosystem: Environmental > Aquatic > Freshwater > Ice > Glacier meltwater ... | reverse complement strand
CTGGCCGAGCCGCACATGGTGCGCCCGGTCGGCCGAAGGCCAGCGACGCCGCGAACCTGGCTGCGCGAATTGCGCTACCGGGCCGAAAGCTGGCAGTTGGAAAGCCGGGACAAACCGCGCCGCGTGGTTCTGGTGGTGAAAGAGCGGGCGGACGACCCGGCGCGCGACCGCTTCTTCCTGGTGACCTCGCTCAAGTGGACCCGGAAGCTGCGCCACGAGGTGCCGGCCCCCAACCTTCCGGCAAAAGGGGCCGCGAACGCGGCAAGGCCGAGGGCCACATGGGCGAGCTGAAGGACGTGCCAGCCCCGGCATTCGCCATTGTCGCCCGGACCAATGGCGCGACATGGCTCATTCGTCGACCAACCGGGCGAAGTCGCACTGGCGCGGCAAGACGCCGACGTCAAAGACCCCCGCCATGGACGCCTTTGCGTGCAACGAGGTCCGGCTGCTGATCGCGTGCCTCGCGTGCGGGATCATGCACATCGCCCGCCGCGCCATGGGATCGCCACCGGGATGGGCCGGAGCCTGCGCCGCCTGCGCCGCCTGCGCGAGCGGGTGCTGCGGACGGGTGCTGCGACTGCCGATCTCGGGTCGGCGGATGACTCTAGCGCTCTCCTCGGCCGCCGCGCCCTTCTGGTCCATCCTCTGGCCAAGGATCCGGGCGCTGCACTGGGCCGACCCATAACGCCCGCAGCGCAGAACGGCATTGCAAACACCGAAAACGCCCTTGGGCAGGGCGATGTCATGCGTTCAAATCGGTGGATTGAGGCGAACAACACAATCTTTCCCCAAATCGCCGATCCCAAGTGAGGCCTGCCATGGTCGTCCCCGTCAACGTTGCACCCAACCCGCAGAGCGAGCGGGCTCAGACAACGGAAACGCCCAAGCCGGAGCCAAAAACGCGGTTCGGTGAATATCCCGGGTTAATACATCCCTATCGACTTGTGGTGATCACCCAACCCTCGATTGCTTTGCCGGGATGTGGATATTTTGGGAAGTCCCTCAACGGAACAGCAGTTACACCAAACCAAGGATCAAGGACAACACATACTCCGCCCACGATTTCGACGGCGCAAACCCAATGCCAGCCAACATTTAATATCATGGGCGTGCGACGCGTCACATTTGCTTCAACCAGCGCCTGAACACCGGCTGCACCAACATCTCTTGATCTTTCATTCTTAACCTTGAAATCTGATAAAATACTGTTCAGGTTCTCCCCACCAGAACCGTGACCAGAGCCATTCCATCCTCCTGGATATTTTTGCGACAGGTTCCGTGCGGTCTCCTCGGCAGTGCCAGAGACTTCGCCGTGATAGTAATAGGCGGCAATGGCGCATGTTGTCGGTCCACATGAATCTCCACCCGCAGCAACAACCAATCCCTGTGTGCCATACGCATCAATGTTCTGCGTTTTTAAATCGGGATTGCTCAAAACATATCCGCTATGGGATGGGCTCTGAGGTTTGGTCTGTTGCGTAAGATACTTATACCATTTGCCTGCCGCTTTACCGATTTCCAAAATATAATTCCTCCTTGGCCAACAATCCTGAATTTGAATGCATTATTTGACATCTTGTCGCAAAGTTGCGCACAAATCAACACTTTTCCGCACGGTTTGCCGTGGCTCGGGTATCTGAGAAACATCTGAAAAACCCGGCGCTTTCGGCGTGATCTGATAGACTTGGGCTGACCTCCAAGGAGCCGCTCTGATGCCAAAGCAGCCCGCCTTTCCCGGTCTTCGTGATGCGATGAAGAAGAAGCGGACGCGACGTGAACTGTTCCTTTCCAAGATGGTTGCGGTGGCGCCGTGGGATCGGTTGGGCAACCTGATCGAGCCGCACTATCCGAAGGTCCCGAAGGGTGGGCGCCCATCGGTGCCGCTGGAGGTGATGCTGCGGGTCTGTTTCCTTCGGAACTGATATGCGCTGAGCGATCCGATGGCCGAAGAGACGCTCCTCGACAGCGAAGCGATGCGCCACTTTACCCGGATCGGGCCGGACGGTGACAGCATCAGCGATGCGACCACGATGCTGAACTTCCGGCATCAGCTGGAACGAACAACCGATCCGCGCCATCGAACGCCAGTTCTGTATCGTCCTAATTTGCAGCGCGGCCCAAGGCTTCGCCTTCGATCAGGTCAGTGGTGTCTTCCGGGTCAGGAATGGGCTTCGGCGGAGCGGGTGTGCCTACGATCAGGGGAAGCAGTTCGGTTCCCGTGGCGCTCGGGCCTGCGCCTTCTGCGGGTTCGCGCCATGAGAGTGTGTCAAAGCCACCGCAATTGTCACAGACCGGGCCCCACGATGCGTGAATGTTCTGGCATTTGTCGCAACACCATTGCGGTCCACGTGGTGCTGTCAGCGCACGGGCAAGCCAGCCACGCACCACGGAGTCATCAGCGCCTTCGCCGCGCTCCACTGCCGCCATGATCGCCAGCGACCGTGCCGTCGGGTGGCGCGTCGGCAGATCACCCAAGGCGCGGCGCGCTGCTGGGAAATCTTCGGCAGAGATGTTCAGTTCGGCCAGAAGCATCCGTGTTTCATCATGGTCGGGGTGCAGCGCGGTCAACAGTTTGAAGCGTTTCAGGCGGGCGGTGGCTGATTCGTCCGGCTCGATCTCCGCAAAAGCGGCGGCCAGGTCGGGATGAGGGCGCGCGGCCCATGCCTTTTTCAGCACGCGGGTCGCGTATTTGGTATCGCCCCTGGCGGTGTAGCTGCGGGCAGCCATAGCGGCGGCGGGGATCAGATCGGGCGACAAGCGGTTTGCCTCGATGGCGGCTTCGCGGGCTTCGATGGTTGACCCTTCGTCCACCACTGTTTTCGCCTCTTGCAGTGCGAGCACGGCATCGCGACGCTGGAACACGGCGCGCGGCATCGAGCCGGATTTCAGCTTGGCCCCGAGCGTGGAACGCGCGCCCTTCCAGTCCGCCTGTTCGGATTGCAGTTTCAGCAGGATATCCTGCGTTTCAGGATGACGGGGCTTCAGCGCAAACGCCTTTTCAGCAAGTTTCAGCGCGGTCACCATGTCACCTTCGGAAATCTTTTGCTGCATCAGGCCGTGCACACCGACAAAACGGGTTTTATCGTTGGATAGCAAAGACTTGTAGGCATCCGTCGCACGTTTGGTATCGCCGGTCTGTTCTGCCGCCTGAGCGATCAGCAGGGTCGTCAGTTCTGGCGCATCCAGATAGCGGTCGGCTTTGGCGGCGCGCGCCAACGCTATGCGGCCTTCGCCCGACGCCAGCGCCAACATGCTTTCCGATACCGCCTGATAACCCTTGCGTTCCCGGTTGCGGTCGAAGTAACGCGAGATAGCCGTCTCATCGCCGTTCATAAAACGCAGCACGGCGACCAGAAGGCCCACCAGCCGCATCAGCAGCCACAGCGCGAGGATCAGCAAAAGCGCCGCAATCAGCGCCTGCAACGGGCCAAGCGTGAACTCCATGTTGCCAACTGCCACCCGGATCCCGCCGCCGGTATCCAGCAACAGCCCCGCCCCCAGTGTCAGCGCGCCGATCACGACAACGAACAACAAAACCTTTATCAGTGACCAGATCATGCGCGCCTCACAATGCGTCGACAGCGGTGGCGAGCGCCGCCACAGCTTGGGTTGCGTCGATCCGGCGCTGCGCCTGCGCGATCCAATCGGCCATTGCGGCCTGCCCTTCGGGGGGTAAGGTGGCGAGTTCGGTCAGGGTTGCGGGGAGGTCGTTTGCGGCAAGCGCCGCTTCGGCGCGCGACAGAACGGCATCTGGGTCGCTGCCTTCCCGCGGGACCAGAGACCGCGCGCCGGTCTGGCTGCGGATGAAAGATCCCATACGTTCGGTCAGGCTGTCGCCCATATCGACGCGGATCGAGGATTCCAGCCCAACACGCGCGGCTTCAGCGAAGCTTGCCTGCAAGGCGGCAATCGTGGGCAGACCAGTTTCGGCGGCGTCCGTCAGGATGATCGGAACTTCCAGCCCCGCCGCCTCCAGATCGGCAAGTGGCCCGGCAAAGGATGCCCCGCTGTCCAGCGCCGCTTGCACGCGCGCAAAGCCGGCTGCGGTGGTGGCGGCAAGTGCGGTGGCCTCGGCTTCGGATCGAAGCGTGGCGGCTTGCGCTTCGGCTTCGGCCAGGCGGGTTTCCGCAGCTTTTGCGGCGGCTTCTATGTCTGTGACCATGGCCGCGCCTGCGCCCTTCTGGGCATCCAATTCGGCACGCAGGTTGGCAAGTTCTGCCTGATAGCCGGCAAGGGCTGCGGGGGATACGCCGCCATCACGGCCCGGTGCGGCTTCCAGCGCCGAAAGCCGCGCACCGAGAGTGTCGATTCGTGGGTCGGTGGCCGGGGCAGGCGCGGACCGGAGGGTTTGCACTGTGGTTTCAACCGCGGCAAAGCGGTCTTCGCCGATGCCCGCAGGGCGCGCTGCAAGGGCGGCAAGCTCCCCTTTCAAAGCGGTAATTTCGGTGGTCTGGCTGGCAAGTTGTGCGTCGATCGCGGCTGTATCGGCAATTGGCCAGCCGTCGGGCACCACAATCGCCAAGCCGTATCCCAGACCGGCCGCAATCAAGCCACCGGCAACCATACCCACCAGACCGGAACGGCGCGGCGCTGCAACGGTTTTTGGCGCAACCGTTTCAGGGCGGGTTGGCGTTTCAGGGCGATCCGGGCGCGCCGGCGGTTCGTGTGGCAGGGCTGCGATAGCGTCCGCCTCCTCCTCTTGTGGCCATCGTGGCATCGCCGGGCTGTCCGGATCGGGAAGGATTACGGCGTCTGTAGCCGGATTGGCTGCGTCTGTCTTGTCGGCTTCCGTGTCCTGACCGGTGCCGGTCTCATTGGCAGGACCAGTCAGATCGCTGGGGCGGGGGTCGTGATCTGCCATTGCCTTGCCTTCCTTCATGGGTTCGCTTGCTGACCGGAGTCGGTCAACCCTAACCGCTGCGCCACAGCACCTCAAGCATGCCGCGCTGCGGCAATCAGCGTCGCCACGACATCGGCCATAGCAAGCGCATCAGGACGTTCAGCCATAATAATATGCTGCGGCAAAAGCGGGGCAAGGGCATCAACCACGGACCCGCTCATCGCCGCCACCCATAACGGCGCAGCGGGGGCGCGGGTTCCCGCCGCCGATACAAAAAGCGCAGCCGTGCGGGGCGAGAACAGTGGCAGGATAATCGGCGCGGCGTCGTGCAGCAATCTCAACGCCTCGGATGACAGAGGCTGGGGGACTTGTGCGTAAACCACGGCTTCAAGCGTCTCTAACCCGGCGGAAATCAGGCTTTCTGCGATGTTGCCGCGCGTTTCTGCGCCCCGCAGGTGCAGCAGCTGGCCAGCCTCACCCGCGTCGCGGATCGCGGCAACCAGCGCCGTGGCATCGCCTGCGGCGGAACGGGCAACCAGCCCGACAGCCCGGGCGGCGGCAGCGGTTCTGTCGCCCACACACCACGCACGCGCCCCGGCACAGGATCGCCCGGCGGATAACCGCCTGAACGCCTCGACGCCCGTTTCAGAGGTGAAAATCAGGGCATCCACCCCCCCCGGCAAAGCTGGCGCAAGAAAAGCCGGAGCCAGCAAAGGCGAGATCACAATCCGCAGCCCGGCAAAGCGCGCCTTCATCGTCGCCGCAAAGCGCATGCTTTGGGCAAGCGGCCGCGTCAGCAAGATGACCGGGGCGCAGGATTGAACGACCATGCCCTTGGTGTTACCTGCGGGTAACCCTTATGGCAACCGGACGCCGATGCAAAATACGCTGACCTTCCTTGGGATTGAAAGCAGCTGCGATGATACTGCCGCCGCTGTTGTGCGTCACAGGCCCGGGACGCTGCCGGTTATCCTTTCATCGGTGGTGGACGGGCAGACCGCTCTGCATGCCCCCTATGGCGGCGTCGTGCCGGAAATAGCCGCGCGCGCCCACGCGGAACGGCTGGATCATTGTGTGGAACGGGCCTTGGCCGAGGCGGGCATCACGCTTGCCGAACTGGACGGTGTGGCGGTGACGGCGGGGCCGGGGCTGATCGGTGGTGTGCTGTCGGGTGTGATGTGCGCCAAGGGCATTGCGGCGGCGATGGGTTTGCCGCTGGTGGGGGTGAACCATCTGGCGGGCCATGCGCTTACCCCGCGCCTGACGGACGGGCTGGCGTTTCCGTATCTGATGCTGCTGGTTTCCGGCGGACATTGCCAGTTTCTGATCGCACGCGGGGCCGAAGATTTCACCCGGCTTGGCGGGTCGATAGACGACGCCCCAGGCGAGGCGTTCGACAAGACTGCCAAATTGCTGGGCCTGCCGCAACCCGGCGGTCCCGCGGTGGAAGCCGAGGCACGGCGCGGTGATCCCAGGCGGTTTGCCTTCCCCCGCCCGCTGCTGGACAGACCGGGCTGCGATATGTCGTTTTCGGGCCTGAAAACCGCGGTGTTGCGGGCACGGGATGCGCTGATCGCGGTGCAGGGGGGCCTGACGCTGCAAGATCGCGCCGACCTGTGTGCCGGGTTTCAGGACGCTGTGGCGGCGGTGCTGGCCGAGAAAACCCGCCGGGCCTTGATGCTTTACAACGCCGAAGGGCCGGATGTTCCGGCTTTTGCCGTGGCAGGCGGCGTGGCGGCGAATACCCGCATAAGGGCCATGTTGGAGACGGTTTGCAGGGATGCAGGCGTGCGTTTCCTCGCCCCGCCACTGTGGCTTTGCACTGACAATGCCGCGATGATTGCGTGGGCAGGGATGGAGCGGTTCCGGCTGGGCCTGCGTGACGGGATGAGCCTTGCCGCGCGCCCTCGCTGGCCCTTGGACAAGACCAGCGCGCCTTTGCTGGGGTCTGGCAAGAAAGGCGCAAAGGCATGACGATTGCCATCCTGGGGGCCGGGGCTTTCGGTACTTCGCTGGCCGTTGCCTTGGGGCGCGAAAGGCCGGTCATCCTGTGGGGACGCAGCGGGGCCGGGGCCCGCCTGCCGGGGGTGATCCTGCCCCAAAACGTCACTGTTGTTGCAGATATTGCCGATCTGGCGTCAGCGCAAACAGTGCTGCTGGCGGTTCCGGCACAGGCATTGTCTGCGATTCTGCACGAACACGGCGGCTGGCTGGACGGTCGCGCTTTGGTCGCCTGCTGCAAGGGCGTTGATCTGACCAGCGGGCTTGGCCCGACCGGGTTGATTGTCCGCGCCTGCCCTGCGGCGATGCCTGCCATTCTGACCGGGCCGAGTTTTGCTGCCGACATCGCTCGCGGACTGCCAACCGCACTCACGCTCGCCTGTGCTGATAATGCGACGGGGGCGCTTTTGCAGCAACAGTTGTCAACCGCCGTGCTGCGGCTCTATCGCACCACGGATGTGACAGGTGCGGAACTGGGCGGCGCGTTGAAAAACGTGGTCGCCATCGCAGCGGGTGTGGTGATTGGCGCGGGTCTGGGCGATTCGGCACGCGCCGCGCTGATGACGCGGGGCTACGCCGAAATGGTGCGGTTGGCGCAGGCGCTCGGCGCGCACACGAAAACGCTCGCGGGGCTTTCAGGTTTTGGCGATCTGGTGCTGACCTGCACGTCCGACCAATCACGCAATTTCCGATATGGACGGGCACTCGGGGCGGGCCAGGCGTTTGACACAGGGGCGACGGTGGAGGGCGTAGCCACGGCGATGGCTGTGACTGCGCTGGCCAGACGCCATGAAATCGACATGCCGGTCGCCGCGATGGTTGCGGCGTTGACCCTTGGTCAGATAACCTTGCCGCAGGCCATACAGGCCCTGCTGTCCCGACCCCTGAAACAGGAATAGATGATGCGCGTTGCCCTTTTCTGCCATGACAAACCCGCCGCCCTGCCGATCCGCCTCGAAAACCGCACGGCGCATCTGGCGCATATCGACGCGTCAGGCGTGGTAGAAATGGCCGGGCCGCTGCTGGACGGTGACGGGCAGATGTGCGGTTCGCTGATCGTGCTGACAGTGGACAGTCTGGCGCGGGCGCAAGAATGGGCCGCAGCAGACCCCTACGCGAAGGCCGGGCTGTTCGCGTCGGTCATTGTGATCGAATGGAAAAAGGTGATCGGCTGATGCCTTATTGGCTGTTCAAGTCAGAACCCGACACCTGGGGTTGGGCCGATCAGCTTGCCAAAGGCGTTGCGGGCGAGGAATGGCATGGCGTGCGCAATTATCAGGCGCGGAACATGATGCGGGCAATGAAGGTGGGTGATCTGGGCTTCTTTTATCATTCCAACACCGGCAAGGAAGTGGTTGGGATTGTCGAAGTATCGGCCACGAGCGCGCAGGACAGCACAACCGACGATCCGCGTTGGGATTGCGTCCATATCCGTGCGGTCCGGCCGTTGCTGCGCCCGGTAACGCTCGACACTTGCAAGACTGACCTGCGACTGTCGGGCATGGTGCTGGTGAACAATTCGCGCCTGTCGGTGCAGCCGGTGACGGATGACGAATGGCATGTGATCTGCGCGCTTGGCGGGCTTTAACCGCGATCACGGCCGCAATACGGCCCGGATCGCAAGTGTTGCGCCAAGCAAAAGCCCTCCCAAGGGCACCATGACGAAAACGACGCTCATGGCATAAGCGCCTTCCATTTGCGAAATGCTGAACAGCCACGCGGCGGCGACCGACAGCGCCAGCGCAGCCACAGCGCCCAACATGAAGCCGATCACGAAGCCCCGAATCGCTTTGGCCGCCGCAGTGGTAAAACGGTTCGGTGTGGCCCCATGCAGCACACCTGTCAGGCCGAAAGGTACGGCAATGCCGATGGTCAGCATGGGCAGCAGCCATTCCTCGTTCCAATAGTCCGAGGGTATTACGGTCTGGATCAGCAGCACGCCGATCGCAAGACCAAAAGGCAAGCCGGTCGCCGCGCCGACAACACCTCCGACGATCCCCCGCACCACCGGATTCTGCATCGCGCCCCCCGTTTCGACGCAGTTTGCACCGGTCTTGCCCGCTGACCAAGGATTTTGTTGTTCGGTCCGGATAGCGCCGATTGATGTCAATGCACAGTGCTGGCCGGCGATTCGAAGCATCGCGCGGTCCGGATAAAAATGGAGGGCCCCGACCCACTCGAGACCCTCCATCCACCCCACGTGCTCCCCTGGCACCACACGTGTTCTGAAAAGGTCTCGGGCATTCTACCCTATGGGTTGAAGCTACGCGTTCCGGCATGGCCGCGCAAATCCGAAGCGCGAAAATTTTGATGCAAAAGCATATGGTTCCAATTCTGGCGGAAACGCCCGCAGCACTTGCGCGGGCGTCGGTTGGGACAAGACAGGTGTGAAATCAGGCGTAGACGGCTTCCTTGCCGAAATGCTTGACCAGCATGTAATATATCACAGCGCGGTATTTGTTGCGCTCTGACTTGCCATAGGTTTCGATGACCGCGCCGATCGCGGCCGTCAGGGCTGCGCCGTCGGCAAGGCCAAGTTTCTTGATAAGAAAATTTTTCTTGACGGTCTCCAGCTCGGACGCATCGCTGGCGGCGACGGTTTCGCGGTCAGCGCTGTAAATCGCCGGGCCGCAGGCAATGGTTACTTTGGTCAGCAGAGCCATGTCTGGATCGATCTTGCACTTGTCGCGCAAAGCCTCGGCATATTTGGCGATCAGTTCGTCTCTCTTGCTCATTCCCGATATCTCCCTGGTTCCGCTTTCATGGTCACCCGCCTGCGTTTGGCTTGGCGGGACTGGGGAACCTTAGGCGAATGCGGCAGCGCGACAAAGGAAAATGTCGGAGTGCGCCACCCCCAAGCGAGGCCGCGCCAAGGGCGGCTCCGGGCCGCAGAAGCCCGGAGCAGTGCTTTCAATAGCGGTAGTGTTCCGATTTGAACGGCCCATCCACATTCACGCCAATGTAGTCGGCCTGATCCTTGCGCAGCTCGGTCAGCTTCACGCCGATCTTTTTCAGATGCAGGCGAGCCACTTTCTCGTCCAGCGCTTTCGGCAGGATATAGACGCCCGGCGCGTATTCCGCGCCCTTGGTCCACAGCTCGATCTGCGCCAGCACCTGGTTGGTAAACGACGCCGACATAACAAAGGAAGGGTGACCGGTGGCATTGCCAAGGTTCAGAAGGCGGCCTTCGGACAGCAGGATGATCCGCGCGCCCGAGGGCATTTCGATCATGTCCACCTGGTCCTTGATATTGGTCCATTTGTGATTCTTCAGAGCAGCGACCTGAATTTCATTGTCGAAATGGCCGATGTTGCCAACAATCGCCATATCCTTCATGTCGCGGATATGTTCGATGCGGATCACGTCCTTGTTGCCCGTGGTCGTGATGAAAATGTCGGCGCTGCCGATCACGTCTTCCAGCAGGACCACTTCAAAACCGTCCATTGCGGCTTGCAGTGCGCAGATCGGGTCCACTTCCGTGACTTTCACGCGGGCGCCTGCGCCTTGCAGCGATGCAGCCGAACCTTTGCCCACATCGCCGTAACCGCAGACCACGGCAACCTTGCCGGCCATCATGGTGTCGGTCGCACGGCGAATGCCATCGACCAGCGATTCCTTGCAGCCGTATTTGTTGTCGAATTTGGATTTGGTGACGGAGTCGTTCACGTTGATCGCAGGGAAGGGCAATTGGCCTTTCTTGTGCAGATCATAGAGGCGGTGAACGCCGGTGGTGGTTTCTTCCGAAACACCTTTGATCGCCGCACGCTGTTCGGTGAACCAGCCGGGATCTTCTGCCAGGCGCTTGCGTATCTGATTGAACAAACACACTTCTTCATCCGACGTCGGCACCGCTATAAGGTCAGTCTCGCCCGCCTCGACCCGCGCCCCAATCAGGATATACAGCGTGGCGTCGCCGCCATCATCCAGGATCATGTTGCAGGTGCCATCGGCAAAGTTGAAAATCTTGTCGGTGTAAGCCCAGTACTCATCCAGCGTTTCGCCCTTCACGGCAAACACCGGGGTGCCGCTGGCTGCAATCGCCGCGGCGGCATGGTCCTGGGTGGAGAAAATATTGCACGACGCCCATCGCACGTCCGCCCCAAGCGCCACAAGCGTTTCGATCAATACGCCCGTCTGAATGGTCATGTGCAGGCTGCCCGCGATACGGGCGCCCGTCAGAGGCCTGGTTTCGCCAAACTCCTCACGCAGTGCCATAAGGCCCGGCATCTCGGTTTCTGCAATCGTCAGTTCTTTGCGCCCGAAATCGGCAAGGGCAATGTCTTTGATGATGTAATCGGCCATCTGGCGCGCTCCTGTTTTCCATATGTCAGGAGCCGTATCATCTGGGGCGCGCTACAGCAATTGAATGTCGGCCGCGATGCTGTCGCAGGCCGATGTCCGCGTCAGATGGTGATGCCGATTTCTTGCAGGAACGTCCCGGCGGAGGCGCCATCCGACCAGCCGATGCCGGATCCGACCACGCAGGCCACGCCATCGGCGCGGGCATAGGTGACTGTCCAGGTGCCTGACGGGCCTGAAGCCCAGAAATCAAACCGCGTACCGTCGTCGTTCTTTGCGCTGAGCATGATTTGCTCGGCATAATCTTCGGCCAGGCTGATCGCCACGATATCCGGCCGGTCGCAAAACGGGTCGGTCGGCAATTGCGCCCGCCCGACGCGGGGCATATCGTCATAAACCGCCAGATTGATCGCTCCGGTAGCAGGTGTCGGGGTTGCGGGCCACAGCGCGGCACTGACGGGCAGAGCCGCTGCCAGTACGGCAATGGCGGATGCGGCAAGCATTCCGGTGCGAAACGATTTTGCGGTGGTGTGCATCGGTCTTCCTTTCAGTGCTGTGATCTTGTGAAGCAACAACGTATCCCCGCTGCGAAAAGTTCCCTCAACCGCGTTGCGTGGCCCGCAGCGTCGCTGTATTTGCGCAAAAACGGAGGTGACCCATGGCAAAGCCGGAACGCGCTTGGCAGCGCATGCTTTCAGGCCGCAGGCTTGATTTGCTGGACCCCGCGCCGCTGGATATCGAGATCGAGGATATTGCGCATGGGCTGGCCTTCGTCGCGCGCTGGAACGGCCAGACGCAGGGGGAATGGCCCTATTCGGTGGCCGAACATTCACTGCTGGTGGAGCAGATTTTCACGCGGATGCATCCGGGGCTGGCACGCAGATGGCGGCTTGCGGCCTTGCTGCACGATGCGCCGGAATATGTCATCGGCGACATGATAAGCCCGGTCAAGGCCGCAATCGGCCCGAGTTACGGTGATCTTGATCTGCGCCTGACGGCAGCGGTACATCTGCGTTTCGGACTGCCGGCGGTGTTGCCAGTGGCGGTGAAGACCGGGATCAAGAAGGCCGACCGTATTTCCGCATGGCTGGAGGCGGTGCAGATTGCCGGCTTCACCCGTGCCGAAGCCGACCGGCTGTTTGGCAAACCACAGGATGCCGTGCTGGCAGGGCTGGAGATACGCTTGCGTCCGCCGGTGTTGGCACGGGCGGACTATTTGCGCAGGCACGCGGAATTGCTGGCCGACTGCCCGGAGTGATGCCGGGCTCCGGCGACGGTGGAGTATTTCTTGCACCGGTGGCGCAGGCCTGAACGGCCCGCGCCGATTGTTCAGATCGCCATGCTGTCGGCGGAAGCACCACTTTTCAATGCCGCTTCAAACCAGCGCGGCTTGCGGCCACGGCCCGACCATGTATCCGACGCGTTGGCCGGATTGGCATATTTCGGCTCGGCAGGGGTCCGTTTGCGCGCCATCACAGGCGCGCCCATAAGCTCTGCCAGGGAGAAGCCAAGCGATCTGGCGCGTTCTTCCAGTTCGGCAATAGCGTCTTTCTTTTTGCGGTCTTCAAAGGAACTGACGGCTTTCGCCACTTGTGATTGAAGTTCCTTCAGTTCTTTGAGTGAGTAGTCGTTCAGGTTGATGTCCACCGCGATGTCCTTTACGGAAAAGATAGCCCTGTTTAAGCTGACTTTCTGCAATAATCAATCGTTGAAAAAGCCCGGAATAAATATCCGGACTTTTCATTTCACGCATCCGCATCTTGCGCGGGACCCTGCTTATTTCGGACTGCGCTTCGCAAGAATACGCTGCAAGGTGCGGCGGTGCATGTTCAGCCTGCGCGCGGTTTCGGAAACGTTGCGGTCGCACATCTCATACACCCGCTGGATATGCTCCCAGCGGACCCGGTCTGCCGACATCGGGTTTTCGGGGGGTGGGGGCAACGTTTCACCACGCGACAGCAAGGCATGGGTGACTTCGTTCGCATCGGCGGGCTTCGACAGATAATCGATCGCGCCAATTTTTACGGCCGCCACCGCCGTTGCAATAGCGCCATAGCCGGTCAGCACTACGATACGGCAGTCGGGGCGACGGTCCCGCAGCACCTCCACGACATCAAGCCCGTTGCCATCCTCCAGCCGCAGATCGACCACGGCATAGGCGGGCGGGCGTGTCTGGGCAATTGCCTTGCCATCGGCCACGCTTTGCGCGGTTTCGGGAATGAAGCCGCGCTTCTCCATCGCCTTTGCCAACCGTTTTACAAACGCCTCGTCATCATCGACCAGCAACAATGTCTTGTCTGCGCCCAGATCTAAAAGCTGTTCTTCCGCCATGTGGTGCCCGCCCTTCTGCTTCTTGCACGAACAGATAGGCCGATCGGTGGTGCGGGTCAAACCGAGATGCCTTCAGATGGCATTCAGGAAGCAAGACACGCGTTCCGCCATCTGGTCACCCGTCACCTCGCGCTTGAAAAAATCTGCAAAGCCGGTTCCGGGCAGCATCAGATAGGTGAAGGTGGAATGATCCATCAGGTAATAATCATCGCCCGAGTCCTGCTTCTTGTAGTAGGTCTTATAGGCCTGTGATGCTGCCTTTATCTGTTCTTCGCTGCCAGACAGGCCGATCATTCCGGGGTGAATGGCATCGGTATATTCCGCCAGCACTGCGGGTGTATCGCGGGCCGGGTCGATAGTGATGAACAGCAAGGTCACATCAAGACCCTTCTCCTCCAGAATGTCCACGGCTTCGGCATTGCGCGCGGCATCAAGAGGGCAGACATCAGGGCAGAAGGTATAGCCGAAATAAACCAGTGTCGGCTTTGTAATCACGTCCGTGTCGCTTACGGCCGCGCCAGACTCGTCGATCAGTGTGAACGGCCCGCCAATCGCGCCACCCCCCACCTGACCGCCGCGGCAACTGGCAAATGCGTCCTGCGGCCCGGCAAGGAAAATCCATGCGGCAGAGCCTGTCAAAAGCGCCACCACGGTTGCGGCGGCGGCACCTGCGTAAAACCTTGTCATGTCATGGCTCCTCAAAATCACTCCCGTCGATGCTGCATTGATCCCGCATGGGGCACGGCTTAACAATGACAAAGATACGCCTGCGACAGCAAAGGCTTGTGATGATCAGTCAGACAACCGGCTTCTTCCCGCGCGACACCCGCGGCGACTGGGTGCGTTTGCGCACCTTGATTCTGCTGCGCTGGATGGCGATTGCGGGGCAATTGGCGGCCATTACCGTGGCCGACCGTTACTATGGCATGCAGATGCCACTGGGTTTGTGTTACATGGCCGTTGGCGCGTCGATCAGTGCCAATCTGATCGCGATGTTCGTTTTTCCCGAAAACAAGCGCCTGTCAGAACCCCAGGCTTTGCTGACGCTGCTGTTCGATCTGTCGCAGCTGTCGTTCCTGATTTACCTGACTGGCGGGCTGACCAACCCGTTCATCCTGCTGATTCTGGCCCCGGTCACCATTTCCGCCAGCGCGCTGGGCCTGCGCACCACGATCATTCTTGGCGCGATGGCGATTCTGTTTGTGACGCTGACGGTTTTCGTCAATATTCCCCTGCGGTTTCCCGATGGAACACCGCTGGAAATCCCGTTGCTGTTCGAGTTTGGCTTCTGGCTGTCGATAGTTATAGGGATCATGTTCCTCAGCCTCTATTCGCGGCGGGTTTCGTCCGAAATCAGGTCGATGTCGGATGCTTTGCTGGCAACGCAAATGGCACTGGCGCGGGAACAAAAGCTGACCGATCTGGGCGGTGTGGTGGCCGCCGCCGCGCATGAATTGGGCACGCCGCTTGCCACGATAAAGCTTGTCAGCACCGAGCTGATCGCCGAACTGGCAGACCGCCCCGACCTGCGCGACGATGCGCAGCTTATCCGCGATCAGGCCGACCGTTGCCGTGATATCCTGCGATCCATGGGCCGTATCGGGAAGGATGATCTGCATATGCGGCAGGCTCCTTTGGGTGAGGTGCTGCGCGAGGCTGCAGAACCGCATACCGCGCGCGGCAAACGGGTGGAATTTTCGCTGGCTCCGGGGCCGGGAGGGGCCGACCGCCAACCCGCGATCCTGCGCCAGCCTGAGGTGATACACGGTCTGCGCAACCTGATCCAGAACGCGGTGGATTTTGCGCACAGCACAGTCTGGGTCGATGGCGAATGGACAGGGCACCGCATCGTGGTGCGGGTGGTCGATGACGGCGAAGGGTATCCGGCCCAGGTGCTCGGCCGCATCGGCGACCCCTTTGTGCGCCAGCGCCGGACCGAACAGGATCTGGCGCGCCGACCGGACTATGAAGGCATGGGTCTGGGCCTGTTCATCGCCAAGACCCTGCTGGAAAGGTCAGGTGCGGAACTGAGCTTCGCCAACGCCGCCGACCCGTTCCTGACCGCTGACGAGAGGCCGGAACGCTGTGGCGCGATTGTCGAGGTAATCTGGCCCGCCGGCCGGCTTTTGGCTGCGCAGGACGGGCCTCTGGGCCACAATTCCCCTATCGCCGGATAAGGCTTGCAGGAATGCCCATGGTTAACCATGCATTAACTTTATCACCCCAAAGTTGAAATCAATCAGAATTTCAACACCGGGAAGAAGTGACAATGCAGGTTGATTGGGTATTGGCCCTCGGTCTTGTTGCCACGGCGGTTTTCGCGGCGGTTGGCGGGCTTGCGGCAATCATGATGGTGCAGGCGCGAACCGGGGCGGGGCGGGCGAGCGTGTTCTTCGAGGGTGCGGTCGGCACGGTGTTCTTGTTCGACGGCGATGTGCTGGTCGATGCTACGCCGGGCGCACGGGCGCTGCTGTCCGTCAGCACCGTGCGGGGCGGGGCATGGTCGCGGCTGCTGGCCTATCTCGGCCCGCGCTTTCCCGGGTTTGAAGACCGCATTGGCCTGCTGCCCGGTGAAGGGCGCATTGTGATGTCTTCGGCAGATCGGCCCGGTGCGGACCTTGGCACGGATACCCTGCTGCTTCAGGCGGAACTGCGCGGCGGGCTGACGCGGATCACCCTGCACGACCCCGAAAGCGCCGCCCGCCTGCCGGGGCTGGACCAGCTGGCGCAACGCGCCATGCTGGAAGAACTGGACCAGTTGCGCACCACCATGGCCCGCGCCCCGATGATGGTCTGGCGCGAGGACGCGACAGGCGAGGTGGTCTGGGCAAACGCCGCCTACCTGACTCAGCTTAGCCTGCGGATTGAACCGGGCATGGATCTGGTCTGGCCACTGCCACGTCTGTTTGAACGCACCGCTTCGGCGCAAGGTGCGCAGGGCCAGCGGCAACGGCTGACCCTGGGTGGGGCGGCGCAGTGGTTCGACCTGATCGGCTTTGCCGAAAGCGAAGGCCGGCTGCTGTTCGCTCTGCCCGCCGATGCAGCGGTGCAGGCCGAGGGGTCGCTGCGCGACTTCATGCAGACGCTGACCAAGACCTTCGCCCATTTGCCGATCGGGCTTGCGATCTTCGACCAGCAGCGACAACTGGCACTGTTCAACCCCGCGTTGTTGGACCTTTCGGGGCTGCAACCCGATTTCCTGTCCCGCCGCCCGACGCTGTTTGCCGTGCTGGACGCGATGCGCGACAACAATATGATCCCGGAACCGAAAGATTACCGTGGCTGGCGAAAACAGATGACCGCGTTGGAAAAGGCGGCGTCTTCAGGGCTTTTCGAGGATACGTGGAGCCTGCCGTCCGGCCAGACTTACCGCGTGACCGGTCGCCCGCACCCCAACGGCGCGCTGGCTTTGATGTTCGAGGATATCTCGACCGAGATGTCACGCACCCGGCGCTACCGCGCCGATCTGGAGCTTGGCCAATCGGTGATTGATTCGATGGATGAGGCGATCGCGGTGTTCTCGCAGGCCGGGCAACTGGTGATGTCGAACTCCGCTTACGCCCTGCTGTGGGGCCATGACCCGGCAGCCAGCCTTGGCGATGGCGGCATTGCGGCGCTCTGCTCGCATTGGCGACTGCATTCCGCGCCCTCGGCCATCTGGCAGGAGGCGGAGCATTTCGTGGCCACATTGGGCGAACGCGAACCATGGGTTGGTGAAGCCCGGCTGACCGACGGGCGGCTGATCGGCTGCCGTTTTGCGTCACTGGCAGGCGGCGCAACGCTGGCAACCTTCCGCCCGGTGCATGCCGACGGGATAGCGTTTGGTGTAACACCGGCCGCAAAACCGCTTGACGGCGCAGGATCGCCGCGCAACGCCGCCTGAAACGCAGGTTTTGCCGTCGCACAATACCGGCTGACCCGGAAAGAGCATCTCCGGTGGCCCGGTGAAATCGCCTGAACCGCCTTGCAGCGGGGCGGCTGCGCGTTCATGTTCGGCCTATGTCCGGTGCTGCTTCGCTATCCCTGTTCCTGCCCTCTGAAGAGGATACCGCGCGGCTTGGCGCCTGGCTGGCCCATGCCCTGCACCCGGGCGATGTGCTGTTGCTGAAAGGGTCTGTCGGCGCGGGCAAGACCCATCTGGCGCGGTCGCTGATCCGCGAGGCCCTGGGGCGAATGGAGGATGTGCCATCCCCCACCTTCACCCTGGTGCAGACCTATCAGGCCGATGGGCATGAGATATGGCATGCCGATCTGTACCGCCTGACACACCCCGACGACGTGCTGGAACTGGGGCTGGACGCGGCGTTTGACACTGCGGTCTGTCTGATCGAATGGCCTGATCGCCTTGGCAGTCTGACGCCGCCCCACGCGCTGCATTTGCATTTGAGCACCGAAGCCGATGGTCGCCGCGCTGATTTTTCTTCGGCCCACCAACACACAATGCTTGCAACGCTGGCGCGTGACTGGGCGACGGCGGAAAGGCGCGCCCGGTCCGATGCTTTCGTAACGGCAGCCGGTTGGGGCACAGCCACCCGCAGGTTTCTGGCCGGCGATGCGTCTGACCGCAGCTATGACCGCCTGACGCAGGGGCCGGACACTGTGGTGCTGATGGACGCGCCACCCGGCCAGGGTGACGATCCGGCCGATTTCATCGCCATCGCCGCGCATCTGTCCGGCCTTGGCCTGTCCGCGCCCCGGGTTATCGCACAAGACCTGACCCATGGTTTTCTGCTGCTGGAAGACCTCGGCGACGATCTCTTCGCCCGCCTGATCCCACGCCATCCGGCATCGGAGCCGACGCTTTATGCCGCCGCGACTGACATTCTGGCGCATCTGCAAGCCCACCCTGCCCCCGATGATCTGCCCGACCTTTCCGCCGCTGATTGGGCGCTGGCCGCCGATCTCGCTTTTGATTGGTATTCTTTCGCCGCGACGGGAGAGCGACGCGATACCGCACCGTTCATCGCCGCACTGGCCGACCTGCTGGCCATTCATGCCAACGGCAAGCGCGTGATGATCCTGCGCGATTACCACGCCGAGAATCTGCTTTGGCTGCCCGAGCGCCGCGGGATTGCCCGCGTCGGTTTGCTGGACTTCCAGCTCGCCCAGATGGGGCAGCCGGGATATGATCTGGTATCGTTGCTGCAAGACGCCCGCCGCGATGTGCCGCAAGCGCTTGAAACGGCCATGATCCACCGCTTCATGGAGGCTACGGGTACAACAAAAGCCGCCTTCGCCCCCGCCTATGCCATGCTTGGTGCACAGCGGGCATTGCGTATCATCGGCATCTTTGCGCGTCTGTGCCTTCACGGCGGCAAGCCGCAGTACCTGCCGCTGATCCCCCGTGCCTGGAGGCAGTTGCAGCGCAACCTGGCGCATCCCGCACTGGCCCCGCTAGCGAAAATCTGCGACAGACATCTGCCGGAACCGACCCCGGATCTGCTGCAAAGGATAAGCGCAAAATGCGGCACACACCCGACGCGCTGATGCTGTTTGCCGCAGGTTTCGGCACCCGCATGGGCGCTTTGACGGCGACATGCCCCAAGCCGCTGATCGAAGTGGCGGGCCTGCCGCTGATCGACCGCGCGCTGGCTTTGGCCGATGCGGCGGGCATCGCGCGAAAGGTGGTGAACCTGCATTATCTGCCCGACGCTTTGGCTCTGCACCTTGCCCTCCGCACCGATGTGGCATTGTCGTGGGAAAGGGGCGCAATACTGGAAACCGGCGGTGGCCTGCGCGCCGCTTTGCCGTTGCTTGGCGACGGCCCGGTGCTGACGCTGAACCCCGACGCGGTCTGGACCGGGGCCAACCCATTGATCCAACTTCTGGATGTCTGGAATGCCGCAAAGATGGACGCGTTGCTGCTGCTGCTGCCCACTGGCCAGGCACGCGGGCGGACTGGCAAAAGCGACTTCTTGCTGGATGCCGCGGGCCGGCTCACACGTGCGGGAAGCGCCGACGGCACGGTTTTTCTTGGCGCGCAGATCATCCGCACTGACGGACTGGCGGCTATTCCCGACCACGTATTTTCGCTGAACCGTCTGTGGGACCGGATGATTGCGGATGGCAGGGCCTACGGGTTGATCCATCGCGGTGGCTGGTGCGATGTCGGTCACCCCGCAGGCATTGCCGAGGCCGAGGCCCTGCTGCGTGACGCGGATGTTTGATGCGCCCGGCCCCCGTTTGTATGCCTTGCCCCCCGGCGCCGACTTTCCGGCATTGCTGGTGGCGGGTCTGCGGCAGCGGATGGGCGGCCAGCCGCCCGAGGCGATGGCGGCCGTTCAACTTTACGTCAACACACCGCGGATGCGACGGCGAATTACCGAACTGCTGACGTCGGAAGGGGCCGCCTTCCTGCCGCGTATCCGTCTTATCACCGAAGTCTCCGCCGCCGTGCCCGGTATGCCGCTTGCGGTGCCACCTTTGCGCCGCAGGTTGGAGTTGACACAGCTTATCGCCCGATTGCTGGAGTCGCAGCCCGATCTTGCCCCAAGGTCCGCGCTTTACGATCTGGCCGACAGTCTGGCGACCCTGATGGACGAAATGCAAAGCGAAGGCGTAACCCCGGCGGCGATTGCGGGCCTTGATGTATCGGACCATTCTGCACACTGGCAACGGACACAGGCCTTCATGGGCATTGTAGCCCCGTATTTCGCCGGGCAGGAAACGCCTGACACAGAGGCGCGGCAGCGGCTTGCGGTGTTGCGGCTGACGGCGCAGTGGGTTGCGACACCGCCACAAGGGCCTGTGATCATGGCGGGATCGACCGGATCACGCGGTACGACGGCGTTGCTCATGCGGGCGGTGGTGGCGCTGCCGCAAGGTGCGCTGGTACTGCCGGGCTATGATTTCGACCTGCCGGACACCGTGTGGGATAGCCTCGCCGACGCGATGACAGCCGAGGATCATCCGCAATACCGGTTTCACAAGCTGACGGGTTCGGTCGGCCTGCGCCCGCAGGACGTACAACGCTGGACCGATGGCCCGCCGCCAAGCCCATCCCGAAACCGATTGATTTCATTGTCATTGCGCCCTGCCCCGGTCACTGACCAGTGGTTGACCGAGGGTCGGCATCTGCACGATCTGCACGACGCCACCGCCACAATGACCCTGATCGAGGCGCAAAGCCCGAGGGCCGAGGCGCTGGCAATAGCTCTGATCCTGCGCAAGGCCGCCGAGGACGGCCGCACGGCTGCACTGATCACCCCGGACCGTGGCCTGACCCGGCAAGTGACGGCCGCGCTGGACCGTTGGGGCATCCTGCCCGACGATTCCGCCGGGCGGCCGCTGGGTCTGTCCGCGCCGGGGCGGTTCTTGCGCCATATCACGCGCCTGTTTGGCCGCCGCCTGACGGGTGAAACGTTGTTGACCATGCTGAAACACCCTTTATCCGCCACTGGGGCGGACCGGGGAAATCACCTGCGCTTGACGCGACAGTTGGAACTGCACCTGCGCCGCAAAGGCCCCGCATTTCCGACACCACAAGATGTGGTGGCCTGGGCTGCCACGCGACCCGATGATGGGGTGGTCGCTTGGGCTGACTGGGTGGCACAGGTGTTTGGAGGGGTGACCGAAAAAGGTGCCCGCCCGCTGACCGATCATGTCGCAGACCATCTGGCACTGGCCACGGCATTGGCCAGCGGGCCACAAGGCGCTGTCGCCGGGCAGTTGTGGAAGGAGGCGGCAGGCGAGGCGGCTTTGACAACCGTTACCGCCCTTGCCGCCGAGGCGGTGCATGGCGGCGATCTGTCGCCCGCCGATTATAGCGATCTTTTCGATGCGCTGATAGGGCGCGGCGAAGTGCGCGATGCCGTGCTTGCGCACCCCAGCCTGATGATCTGGGGCACGCTGGAAGCGCGGGTGCAGGGGGCGGATCTGGTCATTCTGGGCGGGCTGAACGATGGCATCTGGCCTCAGCTGCCGCCGCCCGACCCGTGGCTGAACCGTCAGATGCGGCTGAAAGCGGGTCTGTTGCTGCCGGAACGGCGCATAGGGTTGTCGGCGCATGATTATCAGCAAGCGGTTGGCGCCTGTGAAGTGGTGCTGACCCGCGCCGCGCGGGATGCCGAGGCCGAAACTGTGCCCTCGCGCTGGCTCAATCGGCTGGTCAACCTGCTGGGCGGGCTTGGCGCGCAGGGCGGGCCGCAGGCTTTGGCCGCAATGCGGGGGCGCGGGCGCGACTGGTTGGCGTTGGCGGCACGGGTGGAAATGCCGGCCACGCCAGAAAAGCCGTCCATCCGTCCGGCACCGCGCCCGCCATTGGCCGCGCGCCCCAAAGCCCTTGCGGTCACCGGCATCCGCACCCTGATCCGCGACCCGTATGCGATTTATGCCAAGCATATCCTGCGGCTGAGGCCGCTGGACCCGTTGCGCCACAGCCCCGACGCCCGGCTGCGCGGATCGGTGCTGCACCTGATCCTTGAGGCCTTTGTCAAAACCCGCCAGCCCGAGACGCGGGCCCATGCGCGCGCCCGGCTGATGGCAATCGCCGCGGATGTGCTGGCGGAGGAAATTCCCTGGCCTGCCGCCCGCGCGCTGTGGTTCGCCCGCCTGAACCGCGCGGCTGGTTTTTTCCTTGAGGCCGAGGCCGCGCATGGCGGCATTCCTGTGGTGATCGAGGACAAGGGCCGCGTGGCGCTGGCCCCCCTGCCCTTTACCCTGACCGCCACGCCCGACCGGATCGACCTGCTGCCCGATGGCCGGTTGCACCTGCTGGATTACAAGACCGGCGTGCCTCCCAGCCCTGCGCAGCAAAAGCGGTTTGACAAGCAATTGCTGCTGGAAGCGGCGATGGCCGAACGTGGTGGCTTTCACGAACTCGGCCCGATGGACGTGGCACGAATCAGCTATATCGGCCTTGGCAGCGACCCGAAGGTGGTGACCACCGAAACCGACGCCACAATGCTGGGCGCGGTGTGGGAGGATCTTCACACCCTGATCGGGCGATACCAGACGCGCGAACAGGGGTATGCGTCGCGCCGTGCCGTGTTCGAGGAACGCTTTCCCGGCGATTACGACCACCTTGCCCGCTTCGGTGAATGGGAAATGAGCGACAAGCCGGAACCGGAGGATGTCGGATGATCCGCGATGACGCCACAGCGCGGCAGGTTCTGGCCGCTGATCCCCGCGCGTCCACGTGGCTTTCGGCGAACGCGGGGTCAGGCAAGACGCGCGTCTTGACGGATCGGGTGGCGCGGTTACTGCTGGCAAAAGTGGAACCGCAGCGCATTTTGTGCCTGACCTATACCAAGGCGGCGGCGTCCGAGATGCAGAACCGCCTGTTCCGCCGGCTGGGCGAATGGGCGATGCTGGAGGATGACGCGCTGCGCAAGGCGCTGTTGGATCTGGGGGTGGAAGACGCGCTTGACCCCGGCATTCTGACCGACGCGCGCCGCCTGTTTGCCCGTGCGATCGAAACACCGGGGGGGCTGCGGATTCAGACGATCCACTCGTTCTGCGCCAGCCTGTTGCGCCGCTTTCCGCTGGAGGCGGGCGTATCGCCGCAGTTCACCGAAATGGATGACCGCGCTGCAACCCTGCTGCGCGAGGAGATCGTCGAGGACCTGGCCGACACCATCGCCCCTGATGTGATCCGGGCGATGGCGCGGGCCTTTACCGGTGAGGATTTTGCCAAACTGACGCAGGAAATGGCGGGGCAGCGGGCAGGACTTGCGGCAACGCTGGATTTTGCCGGCTGCTGTGCACTGTTTGATCTGCCGCCGGGAATGACGTCGCAGGTTTTGCTGGCCGAGGTGTTTCTGGGGGGCGAGGCGGAATGGCTGGCGTCGGTTTGCACGCTGCTGGACACGGGCAAAACCACCGACATCAAGGCGGCGGCACGGCTGCGGGCGGTCAATCTGGCCGCACCCGACCTATCAACACTGGCGACGCTGGAGGACGTATTTCTGACCGGAGCCAGCGCAAAGGCCCCCTTCGCCGCCAAGATCGGCAGCTTTCCGACCAAGGATGTACGGCCCTCGCTTGGTCCGCTGCTGCATCATCTGGAAAACCTGATGGCGCGGGTGGAGCAGGCCCGCCAGCCCCGCATCGCTTTGCACGCGGCGGAAAAAACCCGCGTGCTGCATAGCTTTGCGGCGGCGTTCCTGCCGGTTTATGCGGCACGCAAGGCGGCACGGGGGTGGCTGGATTTCGATGATCTGATTACCCGCGCCAAGGGATTGCTGACCGACCCGTCGGTGGCGCAGTGGGTGCTGTTCCGGCTGGATGGCGGCATCGACCACATCCTCGTCGACGAAGCGCAGGACACGTCGCCTGACCAGTGGCGGGTGATCGAGCTTTTGGCGCAGGAGTTTACTGCCGGCCGCGGCGCGCGGAATGTGGAACGCACGATCTTTGTGGTGGGAGACAAAAAACAGTCGATCTATTCGTTTCAGGGCGCGGATGTGGCGGCGTTTGACCAGATGAAGGGCCTGTTCGGCGCGCGGTTGGCCGAAGTGCAGACCGCGCTGCAAGACCTGGATCTGCTTCATTCCTTTCGGTCATCACCCACGCTCCTGCGGCTGGTGGACCTGACGTTTGATGCGGAACGGCGGCAGGCTTTGGGCGGCACGGTGCAGCACATCGCCTTCAAGGACGCGATGCCGGGCCGGGCCGAACTGTGGCCCCTGATCCCGTCCAGCAAAGACCCGGATGCCGAGAACTGGTTCGATCCGGTCGATCTGGTGTCCGATGAACATCACGCGGCGCGGCTAGGGCGGCAGGTAGCCGAACGCATCCGCACGATGATCGACAGCGGGGTTCAAATACCCACCGACAAAGGCATGCGCCCGGTGCATGCCGGTGATTTTCTGATCCTCGTGCAGCGGCGGTCCGATATCTTTGCCGAGATCATCCGCGCCTGCAAAGTAGCGGGTCTGGCAATCGCCGGGGCGGACCGGCTGAAGCTGGGGGCGGAACTGGCGGTGAAGGATCTGGCGGCGCTGCTGGCGTTTCTGGCCACGCCCGAGGATGATCTTTCACTGGCATGTGCGCTGAAATCGCCGCTGTTCGGCTGGACGGAAGCGCAGCTTTACGCGCTAGCACAGGGGCGTGATGGGTATCTGTGGGCGGCGCTGCTGGCCAGCGCCCATTCCGAAACGCTGGCCGTGCTGCACGATTTGCGCGATCAGGCCGATTACCTGCGGCCCTTCGATCTGATCGAGCGCGCGTTGACCCGGCATCAGGGTCGGCTAAAGCTGCTTGCACGGTTGGGGGCCGAAGCCGAGGATGGCATTGACGAACTGCTGTCGCAGGCGCTGGCCTATGAACGCAATGACGTGCCCAGCCTGACCGGTTTCCTGTCGTGGCTACAAACCGATGATGTCGAGGTGAAGCGCCAGATGGATGGCGCGGGCGGGCGTATCCGGGTGATGACGGTGCATGGCGCCAAGGGGCTGGAGGCGCCTGTCGTGATCCTGCCCGATACCGCCGACCGCCGGCCACAGGAACGTAATGAGTTGTTTATGCTGGCAAATGGCAGCGTGGCGTGGAAAACCGCTTCCGACGAAAGTCCGCCTGCGATCATGGCGGCACGGGACGCGCGCAAGGCGCAAGGCGCGGCGGAAAACCTGCGGCTGTTGTATGTCGCCATGACGCGGGCACAGTGCTGGCTGATCGTCGCGGCGGCGGGCAAGCTGGACAGCGGCACCGCCTGGCATGATCTGATCGGACGGGGGATGCTGGCTGCGGGGGCCGAGGCACTGCCGGACGGCGGAATGCGGCTGACGGAAGGTGCATGGGCCGCCCCGGTGCCGCCGGTGCTGGCAGCGCCAGAGGCCGTGGTTGCGCTGCCCGCCTGGGTGCTTGACCATGCGGCAGAACCGCAGCGGCCTGCCAAACTCGTGTCGCCCTCCAACCTTGGCGGGGCCAAGGCGCTGCCAGGCGAAATGGCTTTTCTGGGTGAGGATGCTGCGAAACAGCGCGGCACGCAGCTGCATCTGCTGCTTGAACACCTGCCGGGGCACGATGCAGCACTGTGGGACACCGTGGCGCGGGGGTTGCTGGCGGAGGTCGATAACGTGGCAGATCTGCTGAACGAAGCGCGCGCCGTGCTCGCCGCCCCGCATCTTGCACCGCTGTTCGCGCCGGGAACGCTGGCCGAGGTGCCGATAACCGCAAATATCGCGGGTCGCCGGCTGCTCGGCAGTATTGACCGGCTGGTGGTGGGGCGGGACAGTGTGCTGGCGGTCGACTACAAATCCAACGCCGTGATCCCCGCGCGGGTGCAGGATGTGCCGTCGGGTCTTTTGCGGCAGATGGGAGCCTATGCCGCAGCCCTTGCACAAATTTACCCCGACAGGCAGGTCGAGGTGGCGATCCTGTGGACCAGGACGGGCCAATTGATGCTGCTGCCATGCGATATCGTGGGGTCGGCCTTGCAGGAAGCCACGATTGCTTGATGTCTTGCAGACTTGACGCCGGACGGGGGCCTCCCTACGTTTGCTTTCAACACATTCCTTTCAGGAGATATATCATGGCCACCGTTCCCGTCACCGATGCCACCTTCGACGCCGAGGTCCGCCAGTCTGACGTTCCGGTCATCGTTGATTTCTGGGCCGAATGGTGCGGCCCGTGCCGCCAGATCGGGCCTGCACTGGAAGAGCTTTCGGCAGAATATGCCGGCCGGGTGAAGATCGTGAAAATCAATGTCGATGAAAACCCCGACAGCCCGGCGGCGTTGGGTGTGCGCGGTATTCCGGCGCTGTTCTTGTTCAAGGACGGTAAGGTTGTGTCCAACAAGGTTGGTGCCGCTCCCAAAGCCGCCCTTGCCAGCTGGATCGCAAGCGCCATCTGATGATTGTTCAACTGTTGACGAAAGCGCCCTGCGGGGTGCTTTTTTCTTGGCCGCTGGTCCGGCTTGCCTGACGGCATCCCTCACGCCATATAGTGCCAAAGAACCGGAGGCTTTCATGGCGGAAGACAGATTTCCCGGCTGGCATGGCACAACCATTCTGGCTGTGCGGCGCGGGGGCGAGGTTGTGGTGGCGGGCGACGGGCAGGTCAGCCTTGGCGCGACCGTCATCAAAGGCACGGCGCGCAAGGTACGGCGGCTGACGGCAGGCGGGCACGGGGTCGTTGCGGGCTTTGCCGGATCGACCGCAGATGCCTTCACCCTGTTGGAGCGGCTGGAGAAAAAGCTGGAGGCACAGCCCGGGCAGTTGGCCCGCGCCTGCGTCGAACTGGCAAAAGATTGGCGCATGGACAAGTATCTGCGCAATCTGGAAGCGATGCTGATCGTCACCGACGGGGCGGACCTGTTTGTGATCACGGGTGCAGGCGATGTTCTGGAGCCGGAAAACGACGTGGCGGCAATCGGCTCTGGCGGCAATTTCGCCATGGCTGCGGCACGGGGGCTTATGGCCACCGACATGCCGGCGGAGGATATTGCGCGGCGCGCCATGGCAATTGCCGCCGAAATTTGCGTCTATACCAATGGAAACCTGACGGTGGAACGCATTGCACGCTGATCCGTGGACAAACGCCGGCCCGAAGACCGGCGTAGCACGTTCAGGCCAAAGACACCTTGGCCACGTTGTCTTTGGCTTCTTCCTTGGGGTCGATCCCGATCATCATCTTGATGCCGGCGACAAGGCTGGACCCGTCTTTCCAGATTTCGGCCTGCTCCGGGTCCAGCCGCAGCAAAACCAGCTTCGGGTCGTCTTTCCCACCTTCATACCACGCGGCAACAAAGCGATTCCACAGCCGGTCCACCACGGCACGGTCGGTGTGGACGGTAAGGGACCCGTGAACGCAGGCGAACATGTCGTGGCTTTTGGTAACAAAGGTTGCGATCGCGCGGCTGCTGCTGCTGATGTTGCGCACGATCTCGCTCTCGGTGCTGGTGAAAAACCAGATCGGCCCGGAGTCGCCTTCGATCTGTGCAGTCATCGGACGGGTGTGGCTTTCGTCAACGCCCACCAGACCCAGCATCATCGTTCGGTCCGATTGCAGGGCCGTCCAGAATTCGGTTTCAAGTTCGTGGGGTGCCGGCATGGTGTATCCTCCGCTGAGTTTCAGCCAGACCAACGTGCGGCGCGCCCGATGGTTCCGACGCCACCCCAAAGGAGAGTTGCATGACCGACCTGACCCCGCGCGAGATCGTGTCCGAACTGGACCGCCACATCATCGGCCAGACCGATGCCAAGCGCGCCGTGGCCGTGGCGCTGCGCAACCGCTGGCGTCGCAAGCATCTGGCGGATGATCTGCGCGACGAAGTGTATCCCAAGAATATCCTGATGATCGGCCCGACCGGGGTGGGCAAGACCGAAATTTCGCGTCGGCTGGCCAAGCTGGCCCGCGCGCCGTTCCTGAAGGTGGAGGCGACAAAATTCACCGAAGTGGGGTATGTTGGCCGCGACGTGGACAGTATCATCCGCGACCTGATGGATGCCGCGATGGCCGACACCCGCGCCTGGATGCGCGAAGACGTGAAGGCCCGTGCGATGAAAGCGGCAGAGGATCGTGTCATCGAAGCGTTGGCAGGCAAAGACGCCCGCGAGCAGACGCGCGAGATGTTCCGGGGCAAGTTGAAACGCGGCGAGCTGGACCAGACTGTGATTGAACTCGACGTGGCCGATACCGCAAATCCGATGGCGATGTTCGACCCGACCGGGCAGGGCCAGATGGGGATGATGAACCTTGGCGATCTGCTGGGCAAGGCCATGGGAGGGCGCACGCAAAAGCGCAAGCTGACGGTGGCGGAAAGCCATGACCTGCTGATCGGCGAAGAGGCCGACAAACTGCTGGATGACGAGGCGGTGAAGGCTGTCGCACTGGAAGCCGTTCAGCAGAACGGCATTGTTTTTATTGATGAAATTGACAAGGTTTGTGCCAGGTCTGATGCGCGGGGGGCCGATGTGTCCCGCGAAGGCGTGCAGCGCGATCTGCTGCCGCTGATCGAAGGCACGACCGTTTCCACCAAGTACGGCCCGGTAAAAACCGATCACATCCTGTTCATCGCAAGCGGGGCGTTCCACATCGCCAAACCGTCCGATCTGCTGCCGGAATTGCAGGGTCGTCTGCCCATCCGTGTGGAATTGCGGGCGCTGACCGAAGCCGACTTCGTGCGCATCCTGACCGAAACCGATAATGCGCTGACGCGGCAGTATACCGCACTGATGGCAACCGAACAGGTGGCGGTGACGTTCACCGAAGATGGCATCGCCGCCTTGGCCGCAATCGCCGCGGAAGTGAACCGCGCGGTGGAAAATATTGGCGCGCGCAGGCTTTATACCGTGATGGAGCGGGTGTTCGAGGAGCTGTCGTTCCATGCCCCCGACCGTCCGGGCGAGGCTGTGGTGGTGGATGCCGCCTACGTGGAAACCAACCTCGGTGCGCTGTCGCGTTCGGCGGATCTGAGCCGTTATGTTTTGTAGGACCGCCCGCCACCGGACTTGACCCGAAGCCCCGCCCCTGTGATGCAGGTATGTGCATTGCGGAGGCCAATTATGATCCGGCTGTTGCTTGTCATTCTGCTTGTCACCGGCTGCACACCACGCGGTGTTATGACGCTTGACCCTTCTGCCGCGGGGGTGGGGGTAACCCGGACAGTGTTTGTCGGCACCACGCGCGCAGTCAGGGCAGCGACCGGGCGCTTTGATGGCGATCGGTCCGAGGCGGTAGCTTTCGCGCGGTATGATGTGTCAATCCCGCCGGAACGTGAGATGGGCGAGATCACCTGGCCAAAAAAGGGGCAGAAACCCAACGCGCTGACCGATTTCGTGGCCGTGGGCGAGGTAATCTACCCCGACGACGCCCCGTTCCGTTCGGCCCTTTCACAAGCGATGGCGCGAGACAGGCGCGACGGGCGCGAGGCGGTGATTTTTGTGCATGGCTTCAACAACACCTTCTCCGAAGGTTTGTACCGCATTGCCCAACTTTCCAACGATCTGGATATGCCTGGGGTCACGGTTCATTATTCCTGGCCCTCGGCCGGCAAGCCTTTGGGTTATGTCGAGGACCGGGATTCGGCGCTGTTCGCGCGCGATGGCCTGGAGCAATTGATAAATGAAGTCTCGCAGGCAGGGGCAGACCGGATTGTTCTGGTGGCGCATTCGATGGGGGCGATGCTGACGGTGGAAGCAATACGCCAGATTGCCATCCGTGGCGACCGGCGCCTGATGGGCAAACTGTCTGGCGTGATACTGATCTCGCCTGACATTGACGTGGATGTATTTCGCACACAAGCACATGCGATTGGCACCTTGCCAGATCCTTTCGTGATCTTCGGCTCGAACCGTGACCGCGTACTGGATCTGTCGGCGCGCATCACAGGCCAGCCGGACAGATTGGGCAATATGACCGACGTATCGAAAGTGGCTGATCTGAAGGTCACCTATCTGGATACGGCAGCCTTTGCAGAAGGGGCGGGGCATTTCACCGTAGCCACCTCGCCCGCATTGCTGAACCTGCTGTCACGAATCGCCGAAGTGGACGCCGCTTTTGATGCCGACCGGACCGGGCGTACCGGACTGCTGCCGGGTGTGGTGTTGACGGTCCGGAGCGCGACCCGGATTATCCTTTCACCCGTCGCAGAAATTGCTCGTGGATTTTAGATCCAGGCGAAAGCGTGCGTTCCTGTAACCAGCTCTGTCTAACGCGCGCGCTTCAGGTAGACGTAGTACGCCCCCGCCCCGCCATGTTTCAGATGTGCCTCGGCCACTTGCAACACGCAGGGGCCAAGCGGCGGCGTGTGCAGCCACTGTGGCACCTGATGGCGCAGGATGCCGTGGCGTTGTGGGATAGGGCCGTGGTCAGGGCGCTGCTTGCCCTTGCCGGTGATGACCAGGACAAGCCGCAAACCCGCCGCATGGGCGTTCAGGATGAAGCCGATCAATTCAGGGTGCGCTTCGGCCAGGGTCATGCCGTGCAGGTCGATCCGGCCCTCGGGAAGCAGCTTGCCGCGCTGCATGCGGGCAAAACTTTTGGCGTCCATCCGCAGCGGAGCGGCAGAGAGTTGTTCGCGCAGCGGGGGCAGAATGTCATGGCCGGGGGCAGTACGCGACTTTTCGCCGATGCGGAAACGGCCGAAAGACGGGGTGGGCGCGATGACCCTGGGCGCATCGCCCTTGACGGCGGGCGGCAGGTCCAGCAAGCGGTGGCTTAATGTCTTTACGTGCGATGTGTGCATAGGATGCGCGGTGCGGGCCACGGCATGCCAAAGCTCCTCCTCCTCGGGGCGCAGGGTGCGGCGGCGGGCCATTGTGTCAGCCTTCCGGTAACATGGCGTAGGCGCGGTCGATGGGGAACAGCACCAGCATCCGCCCGCCGTCCTTGACGGTGCCTGCCGCATTCCCCGCGCGAAGTCCGGTGCCAAAGAATATGTCCGCCCGCTGCGCACCCTTGATCGCCCCGCCGGTGTCCTGCGCGATGAACAGCCGGCGCAGCGGGTCGCGCCCGTCTTTTTCCACCCAGACCGGCGCGCCCAGCGGGGTAAAGGCCGGGTCGATCGCGACCGACCGCATTGTCGTGATCGACCGGCCCATGGCACCGATCGGCCCCTTTTCCGGGGCCAGATCAGGGAGTTTGCGGAAAAACACATAGGACGGGTTATGGTTCAGCAGCACCGGCCCTGCGGACGGGTTGCCACGCACCCACGCCTTGATCGCCTGCGCCGACACGTCTTGCAGGCGGTGGGTGCCGCGGCGGATAAGCTCTTGGCCGATGCTGCGGTAAGGGTGGCCGTTCTTGCCGCCGTAGCCGACACGAAGCATGCTGCCGTCGGGCATTTTTATACGGCCGGACCCTTGAACTTGCAGGAAATACACCTCTACCGGATCATCCAGCCACGCGATTTCCAAACCCCGACCCCGCAGAATGCCACCTTCAATCTCGGCCCGGCTGCGCCACACCATGCCTTCGTTCATTTCAGGTGGTTTGGCATAGAGAGGGTAGGCGTAGCGCGGGGTTCTTACGGGTGATCCGGGCAGTTCAGGTTCATAATAACCGGTAAACAATGCCGGAGGGGTGCCGGTCATGACCGGGCGGAAAAACAGCTCGAAGAATGCGCGGGCCGCGACCTGATCCGGGCCGACATCTTTGGCAAAGGCGCACAACGGCCCCCATTCCTCACCTTTCAGCAGGTCGCACGTTTCGCGAAATACGGCCAGGGCGGCCCGATGGTCATCGTCCGCCCAGCCGTCGAGTTCTTCAAAATGCAAGACCTGGGCCGAAGCACCGCCCCCCAGTACCGTCATGGCGCAGACCGCCAGGGCGCACAGGGCGGCACGCATCACTCCCCCGTGGCGACAAGTTGCCAGTTGGGATCATCCACACCCATGCGGCGGCGAAAGCTCCACAGATCGCGCTGGCGTTTTGCCGCAGTGGCCGAACCTTCGATGATCTCACCCGCTTTGTTGCGCACAACCGACGTCAACTCGCCGGTGAAGCGCACCGCGATTTCGGCCTCGCGCGTCGCTGGGTCAAAGCTGGCTTCGTGCAGCGACAATTCGCGCAGACCGACGAAATTTGCCTCGACCGTCAGACCCTCGCTTTCGCGCGCTTCAACGGCATCGGCGAAGGTCTGATAGACATCTTTCGACAGGAACGGCAGGATTTTATCAATCTCGCCCTTCTCGAAGGCCATCAGGATCATTTCATAGGCACCGCGCGCACCTTGCAGAAATTCGTTCACCGCAAAGCTGGGCTCCGCCTGTTTCATTGCCGCCAGCGCCTTGTAGGATGGGCTGCCATCGGGGACGTGATCGGTGATGTCACGGTCGGGGCCACCTTCTATCACCGCGAACTCTCGTTTTGGGCGAGAATCATCGGCAGGAAGTGCCGGTTTTTCAAAGCCCTCACGCGTGCCAAGCACGTTTTTAAGCTTGATGATCAGGAAAACGGCGATCCCGGCCAGCACGAGCAGTTGGATCAGGGAAGAACTCATCTTTGACCTCGGGTCGGGGGTGGGTAACGATTGGGATTGGAAAACGGCCCCGTTCCTTCCTATGTAGGGTAGGGGTGCGGCCAAGTCTACCGCCCCGCCTGCAAGAATGCGTTGCCAGAAGGGGCTAGCCATGTGGCTTTTTGCCATGCTTATCGCCGTTCCGCTGATCGAGATCGCGTTGTTCGTCACAGTGGGTGGCGCGATCGGTCTTTGGGCCACGCTGGCCGTCGTGCTGGGCACCGGGCTGCTGGGCAGTTGGGTGATCCGCAGGCAGGGGATGCATGTGGTCGCACAGGTGCGGTCCGGGGCCGCGCATCTGGCTTCACCCATGGCGCATGGCGCTTTGATCGTGGTGGCGGGTATGCTTTTGATCCTGCCGGGATTTTTGACAGATACGGTGGGGCTGTTGCTGCTGGTCGCGCCTTTGCGGCGGGGGCTGATTGCTACCTTGCTAACGCGGGTACGGTTTCAGAACGCTCCGATGCCGGGGCGTGGATCTGCGCGGGATCTGCCGATTGACGGTGAGTACATCGAATTGGACGCGCAGCAGGTTGATCCGCCCGGCAAATCAGGTTGGACACGGCATTGAGGGCTTCTGTCTGACCTGTTAAACAGCGCAACAGGCCAGCAATGGCAGGCGAAATTTTTGCAGGAGAGACCGATGACAGAGGCCAATGGCGCCGCCCCCGAGGCAGCCCCGCAAGTCAAGATGCAGGTATTGGCGCAATTCGTGCGCGATATGTCGTTTGAAAACATGGTGGCCCAGAAGGGCCTTCAGGGTGGCGACGTCCAGCCCGACGTGCAGGTGCAGGTCAGCCTTGATGCGCGCAAGCGGCCTGCCGAGCACCAGTATGAAGTGATCGCCAAGTTCAAGGTCACGTCGAAGAACAAAACCAACGGCGAAACACTTTTCCTGATGGAACTGGACTACGGCGGCATCTTCCACGTTGAAAACGTCGCTGAAGAACAGATGCACCCGTTCCTGCTGATCGAATGTCCCCGCCTGCTGTTCCCGTTCATCCGTCGCATCATCTCAGACGTGACGCGCGATGGCGGTTTCCCGGCGCTGAACGTGGATACGGTGGATTTCCTGGCGCTGTACCGCATGGAACTTGCGCGCCGCGCTGAAGCTCAGAAAACGGCCCCGCCACAGTTGGTGTCCTGATTTCTGTGCGGGTTTGTCGGGAGGCCCGTCTGTTCTGACAAAAGCTGCGTTTGTCAGACCCGTTTGCGCCAAATAGCGCCGTCGCCCAGATTGGCCACAAATGCGGCATGGGCGGCGGCTTCTTCTTTTGTGATACGCGGCGGCAAAGGCACCGCGCGTGGACGGGCGCGCCATATCATTGCGGCCGGGCTGTCGTCGCGCTTGTTCTGCGCGGCCGTTGCCAGCACGAAATCGGGTTGCCGGCCGCCGATCAGTTCCAGATACACCTCGGCCAGAATTTCGCTGTCCAGCAACGCGCCGTGTTTCTCGCGTGCAGAATTGTCCACTCCGAAGCGGCGGCACAGCGCGTCGAGAGATGCGGGCGAGCCGGGGAATTTGCGGCGGGCGATCAGCAAAGTATCCAACGCGCGGTCAAACGGCAGGGCGGGCAGGGCCGCCCAGCCCAGCTCTGCGTTCAGGAATTTCATGTCAAACGCCGCGTTGTGGATCACCAGCGTGGCATCGCCAATGAAATTCAGGAAAGCCCGCCCGACGTGTTTGAACTTTGGCTTGTCGCGCAGGAAATCGTCGTCAAGACCATGCACGTCGAAAGCCTCTTTCGGCATTGACCGTTCGGGGTTGATGTACTGGTGATAGGTGCGCCCGGTCGGCATGTGGTTGAACAGCTCCACCGCGCCGATTTCCACGATGCGGTGGCCTTCGGATGGTTCGAACCCGGTGGTTTCAGTGTCCAGAACGATTTCACGCATGTCGGGTTTCCCGGATGTAGATGATGAGGGCGGCGACGGCGTGGCGCGCAGCATCAAGGCCCAGTGTTTCGATGATATGTGTAGCGCGGGCGCGTTTTTCCGAATCAGGCATCTGGCGCGACAGAATCGCGGCAAGCCCGGCATCCGTCATGCCGGGGCGCGCAAGCACGCGGGCGCGTTGCAGTGCGGCGGGGGCGGTAACGACAAGGGTGGCATCCATGTCGGCTTCGGTGCCCTTTTCGAACAGCAGGGGTATATCGAATACCACGATGTCGGTCGGGGGTTGGAAAGCTGCACGGTCGACGGCCACCAACGGATGGACCACGGCCTCGATGCTGGGCAAGGCGGCAGGATCGGCGGCGATCCATGATTTGAGCGCGCCGCGGTCGATGGCACCGTCTTGCAGCGCGGCAGGGCACAGGGCGGCGAGCGGGGCCACCGCAGCACCACCTCGGGCATAGAGGCGGTGCACGGCGGCGTCGGCATCCCAGACCGGAATACCCGCAGCAATAAAGAAACCGGCGGTGGTGGACTTTCCCATGCCGATGGAACCAGTCAGGCCAAGGCGGAAGGCTGTCATGCGCGCAGCATGGCGTCGCGGGTGGCGGCGTCAACCTCGGGGCGATGTCCGAACCACCGCTCGAAACCGGGGGCAGCCTGATGCAGCAACATGCCAAGGCCATCAACCACGGTGCAGCCCATGTCTTCGGCGTCAATCAGCAGGCCGGTTTTCAGCGGGGTGTAAACCAGATCAGTGACCAGCGCACGGGGGCTGAGAGCATCCAGCGGCACGCGGAAGTCGGCTTTGCCGACCATGCCAAGCGATGTGGTGTTCACCACTGTCGCGGCACCGTCCAGCATATTGCCGGCCTGCACCCAGTCATGCACCACGACCTTGGCGCCAAAACTCGACCGCAAGGCCTCAGCCCGGGGGCGCGTGCGGTTGGTGACGCGAATTTCCGGCACTCCAACTTCGATCAGCGCGGCAATCACGGCACGGGCGGCACCACCGGCACCGAACACGGCAGCCGGGCCTGCTTGCGGCATCCAATGGGGTGCGTTCTGGCGCAGGTTGGCGATGAAGCCGGAACCATCGGTATTGTCGGCGTGAATATTGCCATCCTTGCGGAAAATAAGGGTATTGGCCGCCCCGATCAGGGCCGCACGGTCCGTCACGATGTCAGCAATGGCCAATATCGTTTCCTTGTGCGGGATGGTGATGTTGGCCCCGACAAAGCCCATCCTGGGCAGCATCAGCAACGCTTCGCGCAGGTCGGATTGCGCAATGTCCATCGGGATGTAGTGGCCTTTCAGCCCGTAGCGTTTCAACCAGTAGCTGTGCAACGCAGGGGAACGGCTGTGCGCAACGGGTGACCCGATGACAGCGGCCAGAGGAATGCGGGGATGGTCTGTCATGTGGCGATGAAACCTCTTTGCCCCAGATATGCCAGAAGTGGCAGCAATGGCAGGCCGAGAACGGTAAAGTAATCGCCCTTTATTTCGGTGAACAGCCGCACGCCTTCTTCCTCCAGCTTGTAGCCTCCGACCGAGTCGCGGATGCTGTGCCAGTTCCGCGCCAGATAGTCACCGAGCCACACGTCGGACGCTTCGCGCATGGTCAGCCGCACCTCGCCCATATGACGCCAGACCGGCTTGCCCGCCTCGTATAACACGACAGCGGACAAGAGCTGGTGCGTCTGGCCACGCAATACGCGGAGTTGCGCCAGTGCGGCATCAGGGCTTTCGGGTTTGCCCCACACGCGGCCCTGGAACGCCAGCACCTGATCACAGCCGATCACTAACGCGTCGGGGTGACGGTCGGCAACCTTGCGGGCTTTCAGTTCGGCCAGCGTGTCGGCGATATCGCGGGGGGAAGCGGCTTCTGCCTCCAGCGCCGCGCGGATGCTGTCTTCGTCAATCCGGGCAGCGATGGCGCGCACAGGCACACCCGCTGCCGTCAGCAGGGCGTGGCGGGTGAGTGAGGCGGAGGCAAGGATCAGGCTGGAGGGCATGGGGGCGATGCTGTGGATAGTCCGGTTTTGTTCTTGCAGACGAAATTGGCGACAACAGTGGGTCTGGGGTTTGGTGGGCAGGATAGAACCTTTTGTCAAGCGCGCCGGACAATTCACCCACCGGTGCACGGACGCTTGCGAAGGCTTTGGATAGATCGGTTTTGCCACGAAACAGGTGAAAAAGATGAAAAGTTATCCACAGTTGATCATTCATTATACCATTGATATTAACGCGTTTTTTTACAAAAATCAGGCTGCTTTGGCATCCGTGCACAGGCTTGTCCACATCTGATGCCCTGGGGATAACACCGGGGGAAAACGAGTAATCCAGTTATCCACCACCTCTACTACATCATTCCTTTTCTTATCTTCTTTATTTAAAAGAAGAAGCGAAGCGGCGGAGAAGTGCTATGGCAGACTTTCTGGCGGGGGCTTACCCGTGGATCAAGGCGCTGCATGTGATCGCGGTGATTGCGTGGATGGCGGGGCTTTTCTACCTGCCACGACTTTTCGTCTACCATGCAGAACGTGGCGCAGACGCCGGGACAGATGCGCTGTTTCAAGTGATGGAGGTCCGCTTGCTGCGCGCCATCATGAATCCCGCGATGGTGGCGACATGGGTGTTCGGGCTGGGCCTGGTCATGACACCGGGCATTGTGGACTGGTCCGAAATCTGGCCCTGGACCAAGGCGGCGTCAGTGCTGGGGATGACGTGGTTTCATCACTGGCTGGGACTGCGGCGCAAGGATTTCGCGGCGGGGAAAAACGTGCTGGCGGGTCGGCGCTACCGGATGATGAACGAAGTGCCGACTCTGCTGATGGTGGTGATCGTGCTGTCGGTGATCGTGAAGTTCTGAAAGGTTGACTTTCCAGAGGTGGGGCCTTAGGGGTTTTCGTGCAGGGCCATCCGGCCCAATGCATTTCCCATTCATGACCGTTGCAACCACCCTGGGGTGGTGACACCAAGGACGACACTTCAATCATGACCATTGCCCCCGTAGACACGATCGAACGACTGAACCTCGCCGACCTGAAAGCCAAAACGCCTGCCGACCTGCTTGCGATGGCCGAGGAATGGGAGATCGAGAACGCCCCCTCGATGCGCAAGGGCGAAATGATGTTCTCGCTCCTCAAAGAGCATGCCGAAGAGGGCTGGGAAATCGGCGGTGACGGCGTGCTGGAGGTGTTGCAGGACGGCTTCGGTTTCCTGCGGTCGCCTTCGGCGAATTACCTGTCGGGGCCGGACGATATTTACGTCTCGCCCGAGATACTGCGGCAGTTTTCGTTGCGCACCGGAGATACGATTGAAGGGTTAATGGCAGCGCCGCGCGAGACTGAAAAATATTTTTGCATGACCAAGGTGACCCGGATCAACTTTGATGACCCTGAAAAGGCGCGTCACAAGGTGCACTTCGACAACCTGACGCCGCTTTACCCGGATGAGCGGTTCAAGATGGAAGTAGAAGATCCAACGCTGAAGGACCGATCCGCCCGGATCATCGACCTTGTGGCACCCATCGGCAAGGGCCAGCGCGGGCTGATTGTGGCACCACCGCGGACGGGCAAAACCGTCTTGTTGCAGAACATCGCGCATTCCATCGCGACCAACCACCCGGAATGTTATCTTATTGTGCTGCTGATCGACGAGCGGCCCGAAGAGGTGACGGATATGCAGCGGTCTGTGAAGGGTGAAGTGGTATCGTCTACCTTTGACGAACCGGCGACGCGGCACGTTGCGGTGGCCGAGATGGTGATCGAAAAGGCGAAGCGCCTGGTGGAACACAAACGCGACGTGGTTATCTTGCTGGACTCGATTACCCGTCTGGGGCGCGCGTTTAACACAGTAGTGCCGTCGTCGGGGAAGGTTCTGACGGGTGGTGTTGACGCCAATGCCCTGCAAAGACCCAAGCGGTTCTTTGGCGCGGCGCGGAACATTGAAGAGGGCGGGTCGCTGACCATCATCGCCACGGCGCTGATCGATACCGGCAGCCGCATGGATGAAGTGATCTTTGAAGAATTCAAAGGTACCGGCAACTCGGAAATCGTGCTGGACCGCAAAGTCGCAGACAAGCGCGTATTCCCGGCGATGGATATCCTGAAATCCGGCACCCGGAAAGAAGAACTGCTGGTTGAGAAAACTGACCTGCAGAAAACCTATGTCTTGCGCCGAATTCTGAACCCGATGGGCACGACGGACGCAATAGAATTTCTGATTTCCAAGCTGAAACAAACCAAGTCCAACGCCGAGTTTTTCGATTCGATGAATACCTGAGGCGGAAAGCAGCGACTTTATCTCGCGTTTCCGCCTCGGTGAACAACCATCAGACGCCAGAGCAGGGTTACGTCCGTTAGGAGCATCATTGTTCCATTAGCGTTCTGAATCAAAGGGTTAGACTATGGACACCATTTACGCCCTTGCCAGCGCCCACGGCAAGGCAGGTGTGGCGGTACTGCGTCTGTCGGGGCCGTTGGCGCATGCGGCGGTCGCGGATCTGGGCGTTGTCTTGCCGCCGTTACGCAAAGCCGCGCTGAGGCGCTTGCGCTGGAACGGCCAACTGCTGGACGAAGCATTGGTTTTGCTTTTTTCGGAAGGGGCGAGCTTTACGGGCGAGGATGTCGCGGAACTTCACCTGCATGGCAGCACGGCATCCGTTAACGCCGTTCTGCGAGCGTTGTCGGAGAAGGACGGACTACGGCTTGCGGAGGCCGGGGAGTTTACCCGCCGGGCGCTGGAAAATGGATGTCTTGATCTGGCGCAGGTAGAAGGTTTGGCCGACCTGATCGACGCCGAAACCGAGTCGCAGCGGCGGCAGGCCTTGCGTGTGTTGTCGGGGGCTGTGGGACTGCGCGCGGAAGCATGGCGGCGTGACCTGATCCGGGCAGCGGCGCTGATCGAAGCGACAATCGACTTCGCCGACGAAGATGTGCCGATTGATGTAACGCCCGAGGTTCTGACACTTCTTGACGACTTGCTTGTGTCGCTGCGTCGCGAAGTTGATGGCGTCCGGATTGCCGAGCGAATTCGTGACGGTTTCGAAGTTGCCATAGTGGGTGCGCCAAACGTCGGAAAATCAACGCTATTGAATGCGTTGGCAGGGCGCGAAGCGGCCATCACGTCTGAGATTGCCGGCACAACCCGCGACGTTATTGAAGTGCGTATGGATCTGGCGGGGCTGGCGGTTACGATACTGGATACTGCCGGATTGCGCGAGACGTCGGATAAGGTAGAGGGGCTGGGCATTCTCCGTGCAGTTGAGCGGGCCACGGCGGCTGACCTGCGGGTATTTCTGCATGATGAGTTTGGGCCATCATTGAGCGTAGAGATGCAGTCAGATGATATCCTGGTGCGAGCGAAGGCGGATCTGGGGCATGGGTCAGGCCTCGCGGTTTCCGGAAAGACCGGAGAAGGTTTGGCCGAGTTGGCGCAAGCCATTGCGAAGCGGTTGCAGGATCGCTGTGCAGATGCAGGTACATTCACGCGCGAACGGCATCGCAGCGCGATTATTTCGGCGATCGGGGCTATGGAATCGGCGCGGGTTGAGGTAATCAGAGGCTCGACGCGGACAGAACTTGCAGCCGAAGACTTGCAGCGCGCAATTCGTGCGATGGATTCGTTGGTAGGGCGAGTGGACGTCGAGAATTTGCTGGATGAGATTTTTTCCAGCTTTTGTATCGGGAAGTGAGGATGTTTCACGTGAAACATTACGATGTCATTGTAATCGGTGGCGGTCATGCCGGAGCAGAGGCTGCTACAGCGTCGGCGCGTCTGGGGGCCCAGACCGCTCTGGTCACATTATCGCGCAGCAATCTTGGCGTCATGTCTTGTAACCCGGCGATTGGCGGATTGGGCAAGGGCCATCTGGTGCGGGAAATTGATGCGCTGGATGGCATAATGGGCCGAGCCGCAGACCGTGCAGGTATTCAGTTTCGGCTGTTGAATCGCAAGAAGGGCCCGGCCGTTCAGGGGCCGCGAGCGCAGGCTGACCGAAAGTTGTACCGCTTGGCAATTCAGGACGCTCTCGCCGGGCAGTCCCAGATGGACATCGTCGAAGGTGAGGTAGTAGACCTGTTGCAAATTAAAGGCGCAATTGCCGGCGTCGTGTTAGCCGATGGTTCAGAGATAACTGCCCACGCCGTTGTTTTGACGTCGGGCACATTTTTAAACGGACTGATTCATATCGGTGATGTAAGCCGCCCCGGTGGCCGTATGGGTGATGCGCCGACAATTCGACTGGCGCACCGCTTATCTGACCTGGGGTTAGCAAAGGGTAGGTTGAAGACCGGCACTCCGCCGCGGCTGGATGGTACGACGATTGATTGGGGCGGGCTTGAAATGCAGCCTGGCGACGTTGACCCGGTTGTTTTCTCGTTCCTCAATCACGCGCCGGTAGCGCGGCAGATCGCATGCGGGATTACCCACACCAATGTACAAACTCATGATGTCGTTCGGGAAAACCTTGACCGATCGGCGATGTATGGCGGATTTATTGACGGCATCGGGCCGCGCTACTGCCCCTCAATTGAAGATAAAGTTGTGCGCTTTGCAGAAAAAGATCAACATCAGGTATTTCTTGAACCTGAGGGTCTGGACGATACGACAGTATATCCTAACGGAATTTCCACTTCGTTGCCCGCAGCTATACAGGAAGCTTATGTGAAGACCATCCGTGGGTTGGAATCCGTACGCATTGTGCAGCCTGGTTATGCGATCGAGTATGATTACTTTGATCCGCGCGAGTTGCGAAACACGCTTGAAGTAAAAGCGCAACCGGGTCTGTACTTTGCCGGTCAGATCAACGGTACGACTGGGTATGAGGAAGCGGCCGCTCAGGGTATCGTGGCCGGCCTGAACGCTGGCCTTCGTGCCCTTGGTCGAGAATCGTTGGTTTTCAGCCGTACCAATAGCTACGTTGGCGTGATGATAGATGATCTGACGTCGCGTGGTGTGACCGAGCCATACCGTATGTTTACATCGCGGGCGGAGTTCAGGCTCAAATTACGGGCCGACAATGCCGACCAACGATTGACGCCTCTGGGTATCTCGATTGGTTGCATAGCGGAGGATAGGCAGGTTGCTTTTGGTGAAAAGACCGAAGCGTTAGCGCGTGGCCGTGCCGCCTTGGACGCAGTGTTTTTGACTCCCCATCAAATTAAACAAATGGGGATCAAGGTTAGCCAGGACGGCGTGCTCAGATCGGCATTCACACTGCTGTCTTTTCCTGACGTAACACCGGAAGCAGTCGCGGGTATAGTGCCTGAATTTGCAACCCTTGAGCCCGGAATTCAACGGCAGATTGCCTGCGATGCTCTCTACTCTCAGTATATAGATCGGCAGCAGAACGAAGTTGATGGTTTGAAGCGAGATGAATCGCTGCTTATTCCAGCAGATTTTGATTACTCGATATTGCCCGGTCTTTCAAATGAGCTGAAGATGAAGCTCACGAAGGTTCAGCCGGGCAGCATCGCGCATGCATCGCGTATCGAAGGCATGACTCCCGCCGCGTTGACGTTGGTCTTGGTGCGGCTGCGGCGGGCGCATATTGGGGTGGCCGCCGGATGACTTTGATCCAGAACCCACTTGATGCGCTATCTGTTTCACGTGAAACAATTGGACGACTCGAACACCTGATAGTGTTATTGGAAAAGTGGAACCCGACGATAAACTTGGTGGCGCGCTCGACGCTTGCCGATTCTTGGAGCCGACACATCATTGATTCTGCGCAAATATATTCACTCGCTCCAAGAATAACGCGGCATTGGGCTGATCTTGGTAGTGGAGGGGGCTTTCCAGGTCTGGTCATTGCAATCCTTGCGGACGAGTTGCAACCCAGCATGAAAGTCACCCTAGTTGAGGCTGACAAACGCAAAGCAACCTTTCTTCGTCAGGCCAGTCAATCGCTCGGCATTAGTGCAAACATTTTGCCGTTGCGCATCGAGTCCGTTTTGCCGCTGGATGCTGATGTAGTGTCGGCGCGAGCTTTGGCGCCGCTACGGTCGCTTTGTGGCTTTGCAAAGCTGCATTGTGGTGCAAATGGCGTAGCGCTCTTCCTTAAGGGTGCCAATCACGCGTCAGAGATTGCGGAGGCGGACAGGCTCTGGACCATGGATTTCGTGATACACCCAAGTGCGACCGATCCAAGGTCTGTTATTCTGGAACTCAAGGGGGTGTCACATGGCTGACCCAACGCGCCATAAACAGCCGCGCATTATCGCTATCGCCAATCAGAAGGGTGGCGTGGGAAAGACGACAACTGCTATCAACCTTTCTGCGGGACTGGCGGAATTGGGCGCGCACGTGCTTTTGGTGGATCTGGACCCTCAAGGGAACGCATCGACCGGTCTGGGGATTGACCCGGCGCAGCGTCGCTACACCACATACGACCTTCTCTTGGGTGAAGCGGCGCTTGCTGATGTAATTCTGCCGACTAAATTTTCGATGTTATCAATTTGCCCGGCGAACGCTGATCTCTCTTCGGCGGACATGGCGTTGGTGTCGAACGAAAAGCGCAGCTTTCTGTTGCATGACGCATTGCGCCAACCTGCGATGGATGGATTCAATTTTGATTATATCCTGATCGATTGCCCGCCCTCGCTCAGTTTGCTGACGGTGAACGCGATGGTAGCGTGTCACTCTGTGCTGGTGCCGCTGCAAAGTGAGTTTTTCGCGCTTGAGGGCTTGTCGCAATTGATGCTGACCATTCGTGAAGTGCGACAGAGCGCAAACGCGGGTCTGCGAATTGAAGGGGTGTTGTTGACGATGTATGACAAACGCAACAACCTGTCGCAGATGGTCGAAAACGACGCGCGCCAGACCCTTGGCGATTTGGTGTTCACGACGATTGTGCCCCGGAATGTGCGGGTTAGCGAAGCACCGTCTTATGCTCTGCCAGTGTTGGCCTATGATACAACATCCAAAGGCAGCGAAGCTTACCGCGCGCTCGCCAAAGAAATCGCAAGCCGCCATGGCATTGCCCATGCCGAACAGGAGACTGCGTTTTGACGGATAAGAAGTTTGAGCGACGCGGTTTGGGCCGTGGCCTGTCTGCCTTGATGGCGGATATCAACGTAGATGTTGAAAACCCGGGAGCGACTGCCCCCCGTAGGGCCGATTTGACCCTGCCGGTGGAAAAGTTGATCCCAAACCCGAATCAGCCCCGTCGTGATTTCAGCCCCGATTCTCTTGAGGATCTTGCAGCGTCAATCCGACAGAAGGGCGTCATCCAACCACTGATCGTACGCCCGATCGCAAATACTGATACCTACGAAATTGTTGCCGGTGAGCGTCGCTGGCGGGCAGCACAACTTGCGCAATTGCATGAACTGCCGGTGTTGGTTCGGGAATTTGACGATACAGAGGTTCTCGAAGTAGCGATCATCGAAAACATCCAGCGTGCCGATCTGAATGCGATTGAAGAGGCGATGGGGTTTCGGCAGTTGATGGATCGTTTTGGCCATACTCAGGAAAAGCTGGCCGAGGCATTGTCGAAAAGTCGAAGCCATATCGCAAACCTGTTGCGACTTTTGCAACTTCCTGACGACGTACAGGCGTGGTTGCGCGAAGGCAAACTCACGGCCGGTCATGCCCGCGCTTTGATAACAACGCCCAATCCGTCTGATCTCGCACGTCAGGTGATCTCGCGTGGTTTGTCTGTTCGCGAAACCGAGCAGTTGGCCAAGCCGCCCACATCAGGCAAATCCAGCCCCGGCAGTGGCCCTCGTGCCCGCCGAACCGAGAAAGATGCCGATACCCGCGCTTTAGAAGCCGATCTTTCCGCCAACCTGGGCATGGCAGTCCGTATCGACCATGAACCTGGCGGCGAAACCGGCCTTCTCACCATCCGCTACAACACGCTCGATGATCTGGATAACCTCTGCCGGGTGCTGTCGGTCATGCCTCGGGACGGGTCCATATGAAGAGCGCCACGGTGCACAACGTCACGGCCTGAATCGCAAGTATCAACGGGCGCAGGCCCAAAGCAAGCGATAGTGAAAAGACCAGCAGCAAAGATCCGGTTGCCAATATTTTTGCCCGGCGTCCAATGGCTCCCGCTCGTTGCCAGTCGCGAATCGGGGGGCCAAAGATTCGGTGCCGCATCAGCCAGTCGTGCATTCGCGTAGATGATCTGGCAAAGCAGAAAGCTGCCAGAAGCAAAAACGGCACTGTCGGTAAAAGCGGCAGCACGATACCGATTGCCCCCAAAGTCAGGGCCAGGCACCCAAGGACAGCCCAGAAAGCGCGCATTCAGTCCTCGGCCAAGGCAGTGATAACCGCGTTCAGCACCATACGCCCCTGCGCTGTGGCCCACAGTCGGCCCTCGCTGCGGCGGATCATGCCAATTTCATATAACTCTTTGATTTTAATGGGATTAAGCGGAACGCCATTCAGCGCTTCATAGCGCACCAGATCAACCCCTTCGCGCAGCCGCAAAACCATCATCAGATACTCGAACGCCATATCCCGGCGTGCCAATGCCTCACGCGGAATTTCGCCCAAACCATCGCGTTCCACCCGGTGCAGCCAATCGCCTGGCGCCTTGGGTGCAACCGTGCAGTGCCGCGCGCCGGCAACTGTCAGCCGCCCATGCGCCCCCGGCCCGATACCGGCATAGTCGCCGGCGCGCCAATAAATCAGGTTATGCCGTGATTCAGACCCCGGTTTGGCATGGTTAGACACTTCGTAGGCCGGGAGCCCGGCCGCTTCGCACACATCCTGGGTTAGCGCATACATGTCGGCGGAAAGATCTTCGGCTGGCAGGCCGCCCAATCGGCCGCGCGCGAAGCGGTCGCCAAAGGCCGTGCCGTCCTCCACGGTCAGTTGATACAAGGACAAATGATCGGCAGCCATCGACAGTCCTTCACGCAGTTCCGCCTCCCATGCGGCGAGGCTCTGGTCCTGCCGGGCGTAGATCAGGTCAAAACTGATCCTGTCAAAATTGGCACGCGCCACATCAAATGCTGCCCGGGCTTCCGCCACGGAATGCAATCGCCCCAGCCGCTTCAGATCAGCGTCGTCAAGCGCCTGAATTCCCATGGAAATCCTGTTCACACCGGCATCGCGGTAGCCACGGAAACGCCCGGCCTCCACCGAACCGGGGTTCGCCTCCAGCGTGACTTCGCAGTCATTCGCCTGCGGCCAGGTTGTGCGCACACGCTCGATCAAGGCCGCCACAAGCTCCGGCTCCATCAGCGAAGGGGTTCCGCCGCCAAAGAACACGGAATTCAGTACCCGGCCCTGCGTTTCCGCCCCGATCCGGTCAATCTCGGACAGATAGGCCCGCTGCCACCGCCGCTGGTCTATCTTCGTGCTCACGTGGCTGTTGAAATCACAATAAGGACATTTGGACTGACAAAACGGCCAGTGCAGATAAAGCCCGAAACCGCCGTTGCGCCAGTCGTCCATTGCTACCCCTTGAAGGCCGTAACTTCGATCTCGACCAACATTTCCGGCCGGATCAGGCCGCCAATGACCATCGTCGCGGCAGGCCGGATCGCACCCAGGGCCGCAGCCATCTCCGGCACCAGATCGTCCACAATAGCCGCGTCCGTGACCGTGTATTGCACCCGCACGATATCCGCCATCGCAAAGCCTGCTTCTGCGAGCACGCCGGAAATCGTCGCAAAGCAGTTGCGCGCCTGTGCGGCTATACCTTCCGGCATCACCATCGTCGGGTAATCATACCCCGTTACCCCCGAGACGAAGCACCAGCCCCCTTTCACGACCGCCCGCGAATAACCCATGGCAGCCTCGAGTGGTGACCCTGTCGAAATCAGCTTCATGTGAAACAGCCCTTCACGAGCTTGCGAAACGCATCGGCCCGGTGGCTGATTTCATTCTTCCGCCAGCGGTCCATCTCTCCAAAGGTTACCGGGAATCCCTCGGGTTGGAAAATAGGGTCATAGCCGTGCCCCTGATCGCCGCGCATCGGCCAAACCAGCTGTCCGGGCATCACGCCTTCAAACACCTCGTCATGCCCATCCGGCCAGGCCAGTACCAAAGTGCAGCGAAACTGCGCCAGGCGGGGCAGGGGAGCCGCCACCGCGTCCAGCTCGCGCCAGGTCCGCGTCATAGCCATCACAAAATCCCGGCCATCGCCCGTCTCGGCCCAGTCGGCGGTGTAAACCCCCGGCGCGCCGCCCAGGGCATCCACCGAAAGTCCCGAATCGTCGGCCAGCGCAGGCAACCCGGTTGCCCCCGCCGCGAAATGTGCCTTTAGCCGCGCATTTCCGACAAAGGTGTTTTCCGTCTCCACCGGCTCGGCCAGTCCCATCTCGCCCGCGGACACCACGGCAATACTGAAAGGACGCAGCAACGCGCCGATTTCCTCCAGCTTGCCGTGGTTGTGCGTGGCCACCAGCAATGTATCGCCCGTGAAACGCCGGGTCACCCCAACGCTGCCTTCTGTGCCGCGACCAACGCTGCAACGCCTGTTTCTGCGAAGTCCAGCATTTCACCCATCTCTGCGCGCGAGAATGTCGCACCTTCGGCTGACATCTGGACTTCGATCAGCCTGCCCATGCCGGTCAGGATAAAGTTACCGTCGGTTCCCGCCAGCGAATCCTCGGCATAATCCAGATCGAGCACGGTCTGCCCGGCATAAATCCCGCATGACACTGCCGCGACGTGGTCGATGATCGGGTCCGACACAATCGCGCCGGTCTTGAGCAGCTTGTTCATCGCCAGCCGCAGGGCCACCCAGCCCCCGGTAATCGACGCGCAGCGCGTGCCGCCATCGGCCTGCAACACGTCGCAGTCGATCACGATCTGGCGTTCGCCCAAGGCCGATCGGTCCACGCCGGCGCGCAACGCACGCCCGATAAGCCGTTGAATTTCTTGCGTTCGCCCAGTTTGCTTGCCCGCAGCCGCCTCTCGCCGGTTGCGTGAATTCGTGGCGCGCGGCAACATGCCGTATTCTGCGGTCACCCAGCCAAGTCCGGTATTCTTCAGGAACGGCGGTGCCTTGTCTTCGATCGTCGCGGAGCACAGCACATGCGTTTCGCCGACCTTGATCAGGCACGACCCTTCGGCATGTTTCATCACCGCGGTTTCAATCGAAATCGGGCGCATTTCGTTCAACTGTCGGCCAGACGGGCGCATCGGGTCTTCCTTTTTCTGATTGCCGCCAGATACCCACCCCGGGCCTGTCGATGCAACCCTTGTTGACGAAGCGCCAACGCCCTCGATACTGTCGGCAGTCGCCCCAGAAAGCAGCATGATGAACGACGGTCCCAAGATCCTTTCCGAAATGAACGACCGCTCACGCGAGGTGTTCCGCCGTGTGGTTGAAGGCTACCTTGCATCGGGCGATCCTGTTGGATCACGCACGCTGACCCGGACACTGACCGAAAAGGTCAGTGCGGCAACCGTGCGAAACGTGATGCAGGATCTGGAGTTTCTCGGTTTGCTTGACAGCCCGCATGTTTCGGCCGGGCGCATTCCAACTCAGCTTGGCCTGCGCATGTTCGTTGACGGCTTGTTGGAGGTCGGCACCGTTGCCGATGCCGACCGTGAGAAAATTGACGCCAGCCTCGACGGCAACGAACCCGACGTGGCGACGCTGCTGGACCGCATCGGTTCGACCTTGTCCGGCATCACGCGCGGCGCGAGCCTCGTGCTGACCCCGAAACACGAAGCGCCGATCCGGCATATCGAATTTGTCAGCCTTGCCCCGGACCGGGCCTTGGTTGTGCTGGTCTTCGGCGATGGCCATGTCGAAAACCGCGTATTCACCCCGCCGCCGGGGCAAACGCCTTCATCCATGCGTGAGGCGGCGAATTTTCTGAACGCTTTGGCCGAGGGCAAAACCCTGTCCGACCTGCGGCAAACCGTGGTGCACGACATCTCACATCGCCGGCAGGAGATCGACGTTCTTGCCCGCGCTTTGGTCGATAGCGGCCTTGCACTGTGGGAAAACGCAGGCGAACAGTCGGAGCGTCTGATCGTGCGCGGCCAGTCGCATCTTATCGACGGCAGCACGGAATCGCAAAACTTCGAACGCATCCGCAGCCTGTTTGATGACCTTGAACGCAAGCGCGACATTGCCGAATTTCTGGAACTGACCGAGGGCGGTGATGGTGTCCGCATTTTTATCGGGTCAGAGAACAAGTTGTTCTCACTTTCTGGTTCCTCTCTGGTGGTCTCTCCCTATATGAACGCTGATCGAAAGATCATCGGTGCCGTGGGTGTCATTGGTCCGACACGGTTGAATTATGGCCGCATCGTGCCGATTGTTGATTACACGGCGCAGCTGGTCGGGCGCATGGTGTCCGAGCGCGGCAAGGGGTGACGGAATGACCGAGACAAGGAAAGACGACGACATGGCCCAAGATCAGGCACAGCCGCCGGAGGCTGAGGATTTCCTCGAACCCGATGAACTCTCGTCTTTGCGCGCCGAGCGTGACGACATGCGCGACCGATTCATGCGCGTTTTGGCCGATGCCGAGAACAGCCGCAAACGGGCGGAGCGTGACCGGCGCGAGGCGGAACAGTACGGCGGGACAAAACTGGCACGCGACCTGCTGCCGGTTTACGACAACCTGCGCCGTGCTTTGGACTTTGCGACCGATGAACAGCGCACACAGGCATCGGCGCTGATTGAAGGCGTGGATCTGACGATGCGCGAACTTCTGAATGTGCTGACCAAGCATGGCGTCATGCTTATCATGCCGCAGATCGGCGATACCTTCGACCCGCAGCAGCATCAGGCGATGTTCGAAGCACCGCTTCCAGGCACGAAGGCAGGCCAGATCATCCAGGTGATGACCGAAGGCTTCCTTTTGCACGAACGCCTTTTGCGCCCGGCGCAGGTCGGCGTGTCGTCTAATACCCAAGGCTGATAGGGGGGGCAAAAGCCCCCTTACAACCGCTGCACCCATAGCTTCCCGTAATAGGGCAATGCCTCGGCGGCCAGCGCGGCATAGTCGCCACCAAGGTCCGGCAACGGTCCTTCGGCTGTATCAAACCCGGTGGATCTGTGAACCGCTCCATACCAATGCGGCGCCCATGCGCCATCCGCCTCGTTGCCACCTGCGGGCCAATGCAGCATCTTGCGGGTAAAACCGATCCCCAGCGCGGTGCACAGTTTGCGCAGCATCGCTTCCGGCTCGTTGCGGATATCGTCGCTGTCGATCACAACGGGCACTGTGCCCGACCAGCCGGCAACCTCGTCAAACAATTCCGCCTGCTGCACAAAGCCAATATCAAGCAGCCCGGCCCCCTGTCGTTTCTTGGCATAGCTGGCTACGACGCGCGCGGGGTGCCGGATCAGAAACACATTCTGGCAAGCGCGCATCCAGCGCCGGTCAAACTCCGGGATCATGTGCAGCGTCATATGCTTTTGGTAAAACAAGCTGTTGCCATGCGGCACCGGCCCTTTGCAGGTCGCGGCGACACGGTTGGGGTCGGGTTCATGCGTGGCGATGATGTCATCGCGCATCGGGTGGCTGATGCCCGTCGCCTCCAGATAGGCCGCGTAGAAAGGTTCATCCCAGACCGTGCAATCGCCGCGCGCGCAAAAGGCATACATCATTGCGGTAGACAGGTTGCGCGGGCCGGACCACATGGCAATGCGCTTGGGTCCGGTCACGCGAGCAACCCTTTGTAAAGCGCGCGCAGCCGGCCGGTCAACGGCCCCATCTGGCCGGTTCCGATCTGCCGCCCGTCCAACTGACCCACCGGGGTTTGTGCGCCAAAGGTGCCGGTCAGAAACGCCTCCTCCGCCGAATACACATCTACCAGGCTGAAGTTCCGCTCATGCACCGGGATCGCATTGGCCTTGCACAGGGCTATCACCTTGCCCCGCGTGATCCCGTTCATGCAGTAGTCGCCGGTCGAGGTCCACACCTCGCCCTTGCGCACGATAAAAAAGTTGCAGGCGTTGGTCGTGTTCACAAAGCCATGCACATCCAGCATCAGTGCCTCATCCGCGCCGGCCTTTTCGGCGGCAATGCAGGCCAGAATGCAGTTCAGCTTGGAATGCGAGTTCAGCTTGGGATCTTGCGTCATCGGCAACCCCCGCATGTGCGGAACGGTGGCCAACCTTATCGGCCGCGGCAGCTTTGGTTTTGAATGTTCCATGATGATGGCTACAGTCGGCCCCTGTCGCGAAAGCGCCGGGTGCTGAAACGGCCGCGACTTGACGCCACGCGTCACCATCAGCCGCGCATGCGCGTCGGTAGTCATGCCATTCGCCGCCTGCGTGTCCTTGATGGCCGCAACCACCGCTTCCGGGGTCATGCGAATATCCAGATCAATCGCCTTTGCAGCCTCGAACAGCCGTTCAATGTGCTCGTTCAGGAAGGCCCACGTCCCATCGTAAAGGCGGATGCCTTCCCAGACGCCATCGCCCAGCATGAACCCGGCATCGTAAACCGATACCAGCGCCTGTGCTTTGGGTAGGATGCGCCCGTTGACATACAGCAAAATGTTTTCATTCCGCGCGTCTTCTTCCGCCTGATGGGTGGTGATGGTGTCGTTCATGTGCGCCTCCGTCTGCGCGGGCAGGCTAGAGCAGGGCCGTGTCCGCGCCAAGGGGTGGCATCACCGATGCGTGAGATCACGCGGGGGTGAGTGGACGAGCGGCGTCCCACCCCGCATGGTCGGCGGCAGGAGGAACCGCCGATGATACGCTTTGCCCTTGCCGTGATGTTTGCTTTTGGCCTTGCAGCCCCCGCTTTCGCCGAAAAAGCCGTGTTGGCCGGCGGCTGTTTCTGGTGCATCGAGGCAGATTTTGAAAGCGTCGCGGGAGTATCGAACGTCGTGTCGGGATACACTGGTGGCGCGACAGAAAACCCGACCTACAAGCAGGTCGGGCGTGGTGGCACCGGGCATTTTGAAGCGGTAGAGGTTACCTTCGATCCCGCCCGCGTCAGTTATGCCGAGATTTTGCGCCTTTTCTTCCGTTCAGTCGATCCCACCGATGCAGGCGGCCAGTTCTGCGACCGGGGCGATTCCTACCGCACAGCGATTTTTGTCACCAATGACGCGCAAAAGGCTGTTGCCGATGCTGCAAAGGCTGACGCGGCGAAGGTGCTGGGCCGCAAAATCGCGACGCCAATTCTTGATGCAGCGATCTTCTGGAAGGCTGAAGCCTATCATCAGGATTACGCGAAGGGCACAAGCGTCGTTTTGACGCGCAACGGGCCGAAGAAGCAGGCGAAAGCGTATGAGTTCTACCGCACGGCCTGCGGGCGGGATGCGACGGTCAAAAGGCTCTGGGGTGCCGACGCGCCGTTTGCCGCCAAGTACTTAAAGTAAAAACGCGTCCACCTCCGCTGCGGTCGGCATCGCCTGCGCGGCGCCGGGGCGGGTAACCTGAATCGCCGCCGCCGCCGCGGCGCGCAGCATCGCGCAAGAACGGTCCAGGCCGGCATCCAACGCTGCCGCCAGAGTACCGATAAAGCAATCGCCCGCGCCGGTGGTATCGATGGGCGTCACCCCGAAATGCCGGCACAAAAAGTGGCTCGAAGCCTGCACAAAGCCATTCAGCCCCTTGCGCACCTTTGGTGATGATCGTGTCTGTTGCGGGCAAAGCGCCCAGCCCCGCGCGTAACTGTGCGGCCTCGCCTTCGTTCATCACCAACAGCGTGGCATAGGGCAAAACGGCCTGCACCGCCGCCAGATCAAACGGTGCAGCGGAATAAACGACCCGCATCCCATGTGCTGCCGCCAGCCGGGCCGCAATCACCTGTCCCGAGGTTTCGTTCTGCAACAGCAATGTATCGCCTGTCGATGCGCCCGCCAGAGCCGCCGAAATGGCTGCTTCATCCAACGTCTGATTCGCGCCGGAATAGATCACGATGGAATTTTCCGCTTTTGGATCGACGTTTATAATCGCGTGCCCTGTCGGCACCGGCCCAACAGTCACGTGTGAAATATCCACGCCGTAGCCTGCCAGGGCCGCCCGCGCCCATGCGCCCTCGGCCCCGACTGCCCCGATATGCAGCGCCCTTGCCCCCGCCCGCGCTGCGGCAACCGACTGGTTTCCGCCCTTGCCGCCAAGACCCATCGCATAGGACAGCGCCGTAAGGGTTTCTCCGGGTGCGGGCAAGTGCGGCACCTGATAGACGTGATCAATGTTGATAGACCCGAGGTTGTAGACCGCCATCATCCGACCCTCATGCTGCGATAACGCGCGGCGCAGGCTCCGCGATGCCGGACGGACAGGCCAGCGGCAGGCCGTGCTGCGGGACCATCGGCGTTATGGTTACAGCTTCATGATTGCCGGGCTTCGGTTCCAGATGACAGGCCGACGCCTCCTCCGGGGTGATTTTGGTTGCGGTCATTGGGCTCCCCTCCAGCAAGCCCCAAGTCATAGCGCCACGCACCGACCGCGACAACGCTTTCGGAATGTGGGGGATTTGGCGCTTTTCCATGCTGGTCCGGTTTTGTAGAGTCTGCGCTGCATGTGGGGGATCGCCGTGACCGACGACGCTGTAACGCCGATGATGGCGCAATACCTGGAGATCAAGGCCCAGAACCCCGGCGCGATCCTGTTCTACCGGATGGGCGACTTTTACGAGATGTTCTTTGGCGACGCCCTGCTGGCGGCAGAGGCGCTTGATATTGCGCTGACCAAACGCGGTTTTCATCAGGGCCGGCCGATAGACATGTGCGGTGTGCCGCATCATGCTGCCGAGGGCTACTTGCTGACGCTGATCCGCAAGGGCTTTCGTGTGGCGATTGCTGAACAGATGGAAGATCCGGCCGAAGCGAAGAAGCGCGGCTATAAATCCGTGGTGCGCCGTGCGGTCGTGCGCCTCGTGACCCCCGGCACCCTGACCGAGGATTCTCTGCTGGAGGCGCGGCGGCATAACTATCTTTGCGCCTTTGCAGAAGTGCGCGATGAGGCGGCGCTGGCTTGGTGCGATATCTCTACGGGCGAGTTTTCGGTGACGCCCTGCGCCTTGCCGCGTTTTGCGCCGGAACTGGCACGGCTCGCCCCGCGCGAAGTGCTGGTGTCGGATGGGCTGGCGCCCGGACTGGCGTCAATCGTCACTGAATCCAAGGCGGCCATGACGCCCCTGGCAAGGGCCAGTTTCGATTCCACCGGGGCGGAGAAACGGTTGTGCGCGCTGTTTGATGTGGGGTCGCTGGAAGGCTTCGGCACCTTTGGGCGGGCCGAGGTTGCCGCGATGGGAGCATTGGTCGATTACCTTGATATTACACAGCGCGGCAAGTTGCCGTTGCTGCGCCCGCCGGTGCGCGAAGTGCCGGGCGGGGCGATGCAGATAGATGCCGCAACCCGGCGCAACCTTGAAATTACGCAAGCCTTGTCAGGCGGGCGCGACGGGTCGTTGCTGGCGGCGGTGGACCGGACGGTAACAGCACCTGGCGCGCGGTTGCTGGAGCGACGGCTTTCGAACCCATCGTGCGACATGGCTGTGATTGCTTCGCGGCTGGACGCCGTGCGATTCATGCTGGAACAAAGCCGGTTGCGCGAGGATCTGCGCGCTGATCTGCGGCGCGTGCCGGATATTGACCGGGCATTGTCCCGCCTCGCGCTTGACCGCGCCGGCCCGCGCGACATGGCGGCGATCCGTGCCGGCTTGACCCAGGCGGAAGCAATTGCGACCCGGATGCCAAGCGACGCACCGCAGGTTTTGGCGCGCGCCGCACAAGCGCTGGTGGGCCATGCCGCCCTGATCGGCCTGCTGGATGACGCGTTGATTGCCGAGCCGCCCCTGTTATCGCGGGACGGCGGTTTTATCGCCGCGGGCTTTGACAACGAACTGGATGACACCCGCCAGTTGCGTGACGAAGGCCGCGCGGTGATTGCCGCCATGCAGGCCGACTACGTCGCGCAAACCGGCATTCAAAGCCTGAAAATAAAGCATAACAACGTCTTGGGTTATTTTATCGAAACCACCACGACCCACGGCGAAAGAATGCTCGCGGCGCCTTTGTCGGAAACCTTCATTCACCGGCAGACCACGGCCAATCAGGTGCGCTTCACCACGCTGCCGTTGTCCGATATGGAAACCCGCATCCTGAACGCCGGTAATCACGCCCTCGAGATCGAAAAGCGCCACTTTACCGCCCTGCGCAGTGCGATCATGGATCAGGCGGGCCCGATCGGCACCGCCGCGCGCGCGCTGGCCGAGACAGATCTGGCCGCTGGCTTTGCCGATCTGGCCGCTGCTGACGATTGGGCCGCACCGCGCATCGACGACTCGCGTGCATTTCATGTGGTGGGCGGGCGGCATCCGGTTGTGGAACACGCGCTGCGCAAATCCGGCACAGCGTTTATCGCCAACGACTGCGGCCTGAGCGATGCCGATACTCCCGCAATCTGGCTGCTGACCGGGCCAAACATGGCGGGAAAGTCTACATTCCTGCGTCAGAACGCGCTGATTGCGCTGCTGGCCCAGGCTGGCAGCTATGTGCCGGCCCGTTCCGCCCATATCGGCCTTGTCAGCCAGCTTTTCAGCCGCGTCGGTGCGTCGGACGATCTGGCGCGCGGACGGTCCACCTTCATGGTAGAGATGGTCGAGACGGCGGCGATCCTGAATCAGGCAGATGACCGCGCTCTGGTGATCCTCGATGAAATCGGGCGCGGCACGGCGACATACGACGGATTGTCGATTGCCTGGGCGACGCTGGAACATCTGCATGATGTGAACCGTTGCCGCGCCCTGTTCGCTACGCACTACCATGAAATGACGGCGCTGGCGGGCAAGCTGAAAGGCGTGGAGAACGCCACAGTGACGGTCAAGGAATGGCACGGCGACGTGATTTTCCTGCACGAGGTCAAGAAGGGCGCCGCAGACCGGTCTTACGGGGTGCAGGTCGCACGTCTCGCCGGGCTGCCTGCCGCTGTGATTGAACGGGCCAAGGCGGTGCTGGAAAAGCTGGAATCCGCCGAGCGCCAAGGTGGCGCGCGGCAAAAGGCGCTGATTGATGACCTTCCGCTGTTCCGCACTGCCCCCATGCCCAAGCCTGTCGTCAAGGTATCCGACGTTGAAACAAGGCTCTGCGCGGTTCACCCCGACGACCTGACGCCGATAGACGCGCTGAAGCTGGTTTACGAACTGCGCGGGATGCTGAAAATCTGATTCGCGCCTTGCCCGGCGGCCATCTGCGCTTGCCGCGCTGAAACGCTTGAAAAGCAGCGGCAAGGCGCTGACCGGCATCCGCGCAGAAGCGGCCCGGCTGGCCCTCATCTTTGCGCGGGCGCCGGCCTGATGTTCCGGCTGTTGGCCGGCGCGCAATTTACGCCCCGGTCACCAGCCGGAACCGCTGTATCTTGCCGCTTTCCGTCTTCGGCAGCGCGTCGGTAAAGACAACCCGGCGCGGGTATTTGAAGGGGGCGATGACCGCCTTTACATGGTCCTGCAAGGCCTTGACCGTGGCGTCATCCGGCGTGCTTCCAGGGGCCAGCACCACATGCGCCTCGACGATCTGGCCACGTTCACCGTCCGGTGCGCCGATCACAGCGCATTCTGCAACCGAGGGGTGCGCCAGCAGCGCCGCTTCAACCTCTGGCCCTGCGATGTTATAGCCCGCCGACAGGATCATGCCGTCAGTCCGTGCAGCAAAGTGAAAATAACCGGCATCGTCCTGCCAGAAGCTGTCGCCCGTCAGATTCCAGCCATCGCACACATAGTCGCGCTGCTTGGCGGGGGCGTTCATGTAGCGGCAACCGACCGGGCCTTTTACCGCCAGCCGCCCGACCTCACCACGTGGCTGTTCCGCGCCATCCGGACCGATCACCTTCGCCTGATACCCGGTCAGGGGCCGGCCAGTGCAGGCAGCATGGCTGTCGCCAAAGCGGTTGGTCAGGAAGATATGCAGCATTTCGGTGGCCCCGATGCCATCCAGCATCGGTTTGCCGGTTCTTGCGATCCATTCGTCATAGACCGGGCCGGGCAGGGTTTCCCCCGCGCTGACCGCCGCACGGAGACTGGACAGGTCGGCCCCGTCCTCCATCGCACGCAGCATCACACGGTAGGCCGTCGGGGCGGTAAAACATACGGTCGCGCGGTATTTCTGGATGATCTCGATCAGATTCGGCGGCGAGGCATTCTCCAGCAGCGCCGCTGACGCGCCAAAGCGCAGGGGAAACACCGCCAGCCCGCCCAACCCGAAGGTGAAGGCCAATGGCGGAGAGCCGACGAACACATCCTCGGGTGTGACGTTCAGAACCTCGGCCGCATAGGCATCCGCGATAATCAGGATATCGCGGTGAAAATGCATGGTCGCCTTGGGTTCCCCCGTGGTGCCGGAAGTAAACCCAAGCAAGGCCACATCATCGCGCCCCGTCGCCACCGCCTGAAACCGCACCGATTTCGACAATGCCGCGCGGTCCAGTTCTGCATCGTGGTTGGCTGTTCCGTCAAAACCGATGACCATGCGCAAGAACCGGCTTTCCTTCGCCGCCGTCGCCAGTTCATCCATCATCCGCGTGTCGCACAGCGCATGCGTCACTTCGGCCTTGTCGATGATCTTGGCCAGTTCGCCCGCCCGCAGCATCGGCATGGTGTTGACCACGACCGCCCCCGCCTTGGTCGCCCCCAGCCAGGCCGCCACCATCGCCGGGTTATTGGCCGACCGGATCAGCACGCGGTTGCCGGGTTTCACGCCGTAATCCTCGGCCAGCGCATGGGCGATGCGGTTGGTCCAGTCTGCCAGCTCCTTGTAGCTCCGCAGCCGCCCGTTGCCGATCAGGGCGGTATGGTCGCCAAAACCGCGCGCGACCATCGCATCGGTCAGCTCCACAGCCGCATTCAGATGGTCGGGGTATTGGAACGGGCCAAGATCAATCTCGGGCCACAGATCGAAGGGCGGCAGGTTGTCACGGGTAAAGGTATCGGTGTGGCCGGATGGTCCCAGCATGGCAGTCTCCCTGTTGCAACGCGGGGCCTCTGACGTGCCCTTTGGCGTTGGCCGTCATTCTTGCGGAATGACGGCGGTTGCTTCGATTTCCACTTTCGCGCGGTCCTCCACCAAGGCCACGACCTGGATCAGCGCCATGGCAGGGAAGTGTTTGCCGAGGATCTCGCGGTAAACCCGCCCCAGGCCGCGCAGGTTGGCAAGGTATTCGGTCTTGTCCGTCACATACCAGGTCAACCGCACCAGATGTTCCGGCCGTGCGCCCGCACATTCCAGCACCGCCACGATATTGTGAAGCACCTGTGCCACCTGTTCTACAAAATCATCGGTCTCGAACTCCTGATCCGCGTTCCATCCGATCAACCCGCCGCAGAACACCATCCGCCCCGACGCCGCCACCCCGTTGGAATAGCCATGTGCAGCCTTCCAGTTGCGCGGATGCAGAAAATCATGCGGGGTCATTGCGTGGCTCCTTCCATGAAAGCGGTCATCCGGTCGCGGATAACGGCGGGCCAGCCTTCGGCGCGGCCCTGCCGGTTCACCCAGACAAGCGTAAGTTCGGCGGTCAGGCGCACTTCGGCCCCCACCCGCCCGGTGATGGTGAAATCGGCACTCGCCCCGCCGATGCGGTTCTGTTGCAAGCTAAACTCTACCCGGTCGCCCAAACGTGAAGGCGCCCTGAAATCGCACACCAGCCGCACTGTCGGCACGCCGAAATGGTCTTCCATCGTGATGCGGGCAAAAGGATAATGCAGAACGTCGGCGAAGAAATTCTCCATCACCGAATTGGTCATTTCGAAATAGCGCGGGTAGAACACGATCCCCGCCGGGTCGCAGTGGTTGAACTCGATCGGGATGATGCGTGAGTATGTCACGCCAGCACCGCCCGCGCGATGACCACGCGCTGCACATCCGACGCGCCCTCGTAGATCCGCAAGGCGCGAATCTCGCGGTAAAGGCTTTCCACCACCATGCCCTGCCGCACCCCGTCACCGCCGTGCAACTGCACCGCCATGTCGATGATCCGCTGGGCCGCTTCGGTGGCATACAGTTTCGCCATCGCCGCCTCGCGCGTGATCCGGGCTGCACCCTGATCCTTGACCCAGGCAGCCCGGTAGATCAGCAGCGCTGCGGCGTCCACCTCCAGCGCCATATCCGCGATATGGCCCTGCACCATCTGCAAATCGGCCAATGGCGCCCCGCCGATCTGCCGCGCCTTTACCCGTGCCAAAGCTTCGTCCAGCGCACGACGCGCAAACCCCAACGCCGCCGCCCCGACGGTGGAACGGAACACATCCAGCACCGCCATCGCGATCTTGAAACCATCGCCCGCCGTGCCGATCAATGCATCGGCCGGCAACACCACGTCGGTAAAGCGCAGATGCGCCAACGGGTGCGGCGCAATCACCGCGATCCGCTCCACCACATCCAGCCCCGGCGCGTCGGCGGGCATCAGGAACGCCGACAGACCCCGCGCACCCTTGGCCTCGCCGGTCCGCGCAAACACCACATACACATCGGCGATCCCGCCGTTTGAAATATAGGTCTTTTCACCGTTCAGAAGCCAGCCGCCCTGGACCCGCACCGCAGTGCTGGCCGTAGCCGCCACGTCAGACCCGGACCCGGGTTCCGTCAGCGCAAACCCCGCAACCGCCGCCCCGGTCCGCGTCCGCGCCAGCCAGTCCCGCTGCACGGCCGACCCGAACAGGCTCACCGGCCCCATGCCCAGCCCCTGCATCGCAAAAGCAAAGTCCGCCAATCCGTCATGCCGCGCCAGCGTCTCGCGGATCAGGCAGAGGCTGCGCACGTCCAGCCGCTCGCCCGCCCCCGCGCCGGAATGTTGCAACCAGCCACCGGCCCCCAGCAAAGCAACCAACCCACGGCAGGCCGCATCCACATCGCTGTGATCCACGGGCAGGTGGCCTGTGCACCATGCCTCCAACGCCCCGGCCAGTTCCCGATGCCGTTCCTCGAAAAATGGCCAGTCCAAAAAGCTGCGGTCGCTCATTCCCGCTCTCCCACTTTCAGTTTCGCCCAAATATGCGCGTCGCACGCCACAACGCCAAACCTGCCCGAACCCATTTCAATCCCCCGCGAATTCGGGCCGCTCCTTGGCGACAAAGGCGTGATAGGCCCGCGCAAAATCCTGCGTTTGCATGCAGATCGCCTGCGCCTGCGCTTCGGCCTCGATCGCCTGTTCAAGCCCCATGTTCCATTCGTGGTTCAGTTGCGTCTTGGTCATGCCATGCGCAAAGGTCGGCCCTTCGGCAATGCGCCGCGCCAGAGACTGCGCCGCAGGCTCCAGCGCCGCGCCGTCGTGCAGGCTGTTCCAAAAGCCCCAGCGTTCGCCTTCTGCCCCGGTCATTACCCGCCCGGTATACAAAAGCTCCGCCGCCCGGCCCTGCCCGATGATGCGCGGCAGCATCGCACAGGCGCCCATATCGCAACCTGCAAGTCCCACGCGCGTGAACAGAAAGGCGCATTTCGCCGCTGCCGTTGCCAGCCGCAGGTCGGACGCCATTGCAATGATCGCCCCGGCCCCCACACAGACGCCATCCACCGCAGCAATGATCGGCTTCTGGCAACCGATCATGGCCTTCACCAGATCGCCGGTCATGCGCGTAAATGCCAGCAGCCCCTTCATATCCAGCCCCACCAGCGGCCCGATAATGTCATGGACGTCACCGCCGGAGCAGAAGTTGCCACCGTTGGACGCGAACACCACGACATCCACATCGTCCGCATAGGGAAGGGCGCGGAAAGTATCCCGCAACTCGGCATAGCTGTCAAAGGTCAGCGGATTCTTACGGTCGGGCCGGTTGAGGCGAATTGTTGCCACACGCTCCGTGACCTCCCACAGGAAATGCTGCGGTTGCAGGCTTGCCATCGTCGTCATGCCTTTTCCCCCTTGCCCATGCGTTTCAGAATATCGGTCAGCGTGTCCAGATCGGCATCGGAAATGCCGCCGAACAGGGTGCTGATCTCACGCTCATGGTCTGCCGCCAGCCCTTCGAACTGCGTGAACCCCGCGTCGGTCAGTGCCACATAGACAGTACGCCGGTCGGTCGTGGACTGAGTGCGCAGCACAAGCCCATCCTTCTCAAGCCGGTCCACCACTGCCGTTGCATTGCCGTTCGACACCAGCAGCATGCGTGACAGGTCCGACATCGTGACCCCCTCGCGCCGCCGGTAGAGTGCGGCCATCACGTCAAAGCGCGGTAGCGTGGTGTCATGGTTTCGCCGCAAAAACTCGCGCAGGTGCGATTCAGATGCGCGGGTGACGCCAAGCAGGCGGATCCACATCTTCAGCAGGCGCTTGGACTGCGAAACGGATTCTGTCATGCCTCGCCTCCGCTGATGGCAATCGCCTGTCCGTTGATGCCCTCCGATCCCGGGCCACACAGCCACAGTGCTGCGGCCGTAACCTCGGCCGGCTGGATCAGCCGTTGTTGAGGGTTGGTTGCCGTCAGCACGGCCACAGCCTCGGCCTGCGATTTGCCCGTCTTGGCGATGATATTGGCGACGGACTGATCGGTCATCTCGGTGTCGAGATAACCGGGACACAGCGCATTCACCGTGACCGGCCTGCGCGCCACCTCCAACGCAAGCGAGCGGGTCAGCCCCACCACGCCATGCTTGGCTGCGGCATAGGGCGCGGCATAGGCAAAGCCCTTCAACCCGGCGATCGACGCGACCGAGATCAGACGCCCCCACCCCGGCATCTGACGCAAGCCATCGCGCAGGGTCAGGAATACGCCGGTCAGGTTGACAGCGACCATGGCATTCCATTGGTCCAGCGCTGTTTTAACCAACAGTCCGGAATCTGCCGCGCCGGCGTTGGCGATGACAATGTCGCATTGTCCGGCGGCCGCGAACATCGCCGCGACGCTCGCCTCATCCGTGACGTCGGCGGAAATCGACCGCACGCCCGGCAATCCGGCAGCGACGGCTTGCAGCGGGTCCACGCGCCGGCCGGTGATGACCACTGACGCCCCGGCGGCGTGAAAACCGCGCGCGAGGTCTGCGCCGGTGCCGGTGCCACCGCCGGTAATCAGAACCCGTTTGCCTGCAAGGGTCATGCCCGGAGAACCTCGGTCTTGGGTTGCGCAAGGCGCTGCGCCTGATCGCGCCCCGCAAGGTAAGGCAGCGGCCATTCCGTTCCGGTATCGCCCATCTGGATCGCGGCGTGCAGTGTCCAGTAGGGATCGGCCAGATGCGGGCGGGCGAGGCAGACCAGATCCGCGCGGCCTGCCATCAGGATGGAATTGACGTGATCGGGTTCATAGATGTTGCCGACAGCCATTGTCGCAATGCCCGCCTCATTGCGGATACGGTCGCTGAACGGGGTCTGGAACATCCGGCCGTAGATTGGCTTGGCATCGGTGCTGGTCTGACCTGCCGACACGTCGATGATATCGGCCCCGGCGGCATGGAACATCTGCGCAATCCGGACCGCTTCGGCTGGTGTCACACCGTCATCCCCGGCCCAGTCGGTTGCTGAAATCCGCACTGCCATGGGCTTGGCTGCGGGCCAGACACTGCGCATGGCGCGGAACACCTCCAGCGGCCAGCGCATCCGGTTTTCCAGCGAACCGCCATATTCATCGTCGCGGATGTTGGACAAGGGCGAGATGAAGCTGCTGACAAGATAGCCGTGCGCCGCATGCAGTTCGATCATGTCGAACCCCGCGCGTTCTGCCATTTCAGTTGCCATCACAAACTCGGCCGTCACCGCATCCATATCGGCGCGGTCCATCGCCCTTGGCACGGCATTGCCCGCCGACCACGGCAAAGCCGAGGCAGAAAGGGTCGGCCAGTTGCCGGATTCCAGCGGCGCATCCATCAGCTCCCACCCCAGTTGAGTGGACCCTTTGCGGCCCGAATGCCCGATCTGGCAGCAGATTTTCGCCTGCGTTTCGCGATGGGTGAAATCTACCAGCCGTTTCCACGCGGCCTCATGCGCCGGCGTGTAAAGGCCGGGGCAGCCGGGGGTGATGCGGCCTTCCGGCGACACACAGGTCATCTCGGTGTAAACAAGGCCCGCGCCGCCCTTGGCCCTTTCGGCATAGTGCACGAAATGCCAGTCCGTCGGGCAGCCATCGACCGCTTTGTATTGCGCCATCGGCGACACGACCACGCGGTTTGCAAGCTGCATATCCCGCAGACGGAATGGCGCGAACATCGGGGCACGGCCCGGTGCGCCGCCCGCGCCTGCTGCAAAGAAATCTTCGGCACCGCGCAGCCAGCCTGCATCGCGCAGCCGCAGGTTTTCGTGGCTGATCCGCTGGCTGCGGGTCAGCAGGGAATAGGCGAACTGCGGGGCGGGCATATCGAGATAACGCTCGACCTCCTCGAACCATTCCAGCGAATTGCGTGCGGCGGACTGGGTGCGCAGAACCTCCACCCGGCGTTCGTCCTGATAACGGGCGAAGGCGCCTTCAATGGTCGGCTCGCTGTGCAGATATTCGGCCAGCGCGATTGCGCTGTCGAAGGCCAACCGCGAACCGGAGCCGATGGAAAAGTGGCTGGTCGCCGCCGCGTCGCCCATCAGCACCACATTCTCGTGATACCATTGCTGGCAGATCACGCGGGGGAAGTTCATCCACACCGCCGATCCGCGCAGGTGGGCGGCGTTCGACATCAGATCATGGCCGCCCAGGTGGCGCTCGAAGATCTTGCGGCAGGTTTCGACCGTTTCCTCTTTCGACATATCCGCGAAACCCCAGCGGTCCCACGTATCGGGCAGACATTCCACGATGAACGTCGCGGTGTTGGCGTCAAACTGGTAGACATGCGCCCAGATCCAGCCATGTTCGGTTTTCTCGAAGATGAAGGTGAAGGCGTCGTCGAATTTCTGATGCGTGCCGAGCCAAACGAATTTACAGCGCCGCATGTCGATTTCCGGCTGGAAGATATGCTCGTATTCCTTGCGGACGACCGAATTCAGGCCATCGGTGGCAACAACGATATCGTAATCCTTGCGGTAATCTTCCGCCGCGCGAAACTCTGTCTCGAACAGCAACTCCACTTCCAGTTCCCGCGCGCGGGTTTGCAACAGGATAAGCATCTGCTTGCGGCCAATACCCGCGAAACCGTGGCCGCCTGATACGGTGCGTACACCGTCATGCACAACGGCGATATCATCCCAATACGCAAAATGATCGCGGATCGCGTTGGTGGATGCGGGGTCGTTTTTCTGCATCCTCGCAAGTGCTTCGTCCGACAGCACGACACCCCAGACAAAAGTATCACTGGCGCGGTTACGCTACATAACAGTGATGTGGTGTGCGGGGTCGCGCAGCTTCATCGAGATGGCGAAATAAAGGCCGGCCGGACCGCCACCAAGGCAAAGTACCTTCATCGTCATCTCCCGTTGTTGTCGATTTACCCTGCCACCCGCTCTGATGTATTTCAAGTTTAAAATTTCCAACTTGAAATCTCGGCAGATTGCACCAGGATGGCCAAAGCGCAGGAGGCTGGCATGGCAGTAATCGGAGTTGTCGGGCTTGGGGTGATGGGGCTTGGCATCGCGCAGGTCTATGCAGCGGCAGGCAACCGGGTGATGGTGACCGATGCGGTTCCGGCCGCGCGCAACGCGGCGTTGGGACGGCTGCGCGATGTCTGCGCTTTGCGGGTGGCTGCGGGACGGATGGAGCCTGCTGCGATGGCCATGATACTGCGCAATGTGAAGCTGGCAAGCGATGTCAAGGGTCTGGCGGAGGCCGAACTGGTCATCGAGGCAATTGTCGAAAAGCTTGAGGCGAAACAGGCTCTGTTTCGTCAACTTGAAGCCGTGTCGCGGGCGGTGCTGGCCACGAACACATCGTCGCTGTCGGTAGCCGCGATGGCCGGTGGGCTCGCGCGGCCAGACCGGGTTCTTGGGCTGCATTTTTTCAACCCCGCGCCAGTGATGAAGCTGGTGGAATTGGTGGGCCTGCCGGGCACCGCCCCGGACGCGCTGGCCTTGGCGCGCAGCCTGACGGAAGCCGCAGGCAAGGTCGTAGTGGCCTGCGCAGACCGCCCCGGTTTCATCGTGAACCGCTGCGCGCGGCCCTACTATGGTGAAGCTTTGGCTTTGCTGGAGGAGGGGCGCACCGCGGGCGAAGTGGACGCGGCAATGCAGGCCGCGGGCTACCGGCTTGGGCCATTTGCGCTGATCGACCTGATCGGGGCGGATATCAACCTGGCAGCCACCGAGGGCTTGCAGGCGGGGATGGGCGGGCATCCGCGCTATCATGTGTTCGATGCGCTGCGCGAACAGGTGGCGCGTGGTGATCTGGGGCGCAAGACCGGCCGGGGCTTTGTGAAAGGCAGTGCCGCTGCGCCAACCGATGCGGATGCGCTGGTGCTGCGGATCGAAGCGACGCTGGTGAACGAAGCGGCTTTCTTGCTGTTCGAAGGGACGGTAGACCGAGACGGCGTTGATACCGCGCTGCGGCTGGGGCTTAACTTTCCGCGGGGACCGTTTGAAATGCTGCGCGCGCATGGTCTACCCACCATTTTGACCACATTAGAGACGTTGGAGGCGCGTTCGCCCGCGCATTTGAAGGGCCGCTATCTGGCCGCACCCAACCTGAAAGGTTTGCGATGACTCCGGTTTACCTTTGCGCAGGCAAGCGCACCCCGATTGGCCGTTATGCCGGGGCTTTGGCCATGGTCCGGCCCGATGACATGGCAGCGCATGTAATAGATGCAGTGCTTTCGGGGCGCGATATGCCCGTTGACGAGGTGATCTTCGGCTGCGCCAATCAGGCGGGCGAGGATAACCGCAATGTGGCCCGGATGGCTGTATTACTGTCGGTCTTGCCGGAAACGGTGCCGGGACTGACGGTAAACCGGCTGTGTGCGTCGGGTCTTGATGCGGTGATTGCGGGGGCGCGGGCGATCCGCGACGGGGCCGATCTGGTGATTGCCGGGGGCGTCGAATCGATGAGCCGCGCGCCGTTCGTCATGCCGAAGGCCGACGCCGCCTTCGCCCGCGCGCCGCAGGTCTATGACACGACGATCGGATGGCGCTTTATTCACGCCCGCATCGCGGCGGAGTTCGGGGTCGAAGCGATGCCGGAAACCGCAGAGAATGTAGCTGCGGAATTTGGCGTCAGCCGCGCGGATCAGGATGCTTTCGCGCTGCGGTCGCAGACGCGCTACGACACGGACTGGCATGGGGTGGATATCGCACCGGTCACGATCCCGCAGCGCAAGGGGAATGTGGTTGTAGTGGCGGTGGACGAGCACCCGCGCGCGACGACGCCGGTGAGGCTGGCGGCACTGCCCACGCCCTTCCGCAAAGGCGGCTCTGTGACCGCAGGCAACGCGTCTGGCGTCAATGACGGGGCGGCGGCGGTGCTGCTGGCCTCTGAAGCGGCGGTGCTGCGGCATGGGCTGACTCCTTTGGCGCGGGTCGGGATGGCCGCATCTGCGGGGGTCGCGCCCCGGATCATGGGCGTGGGGCCGGTGGCGGCGGTGGCACGGCTGACTGCGCGCAACGGTATCAAGCCCGGCGATTATGACGTGATCGAGCTGAACGAAGCTTTCGCCGCGCAGGCACTGGCATGCACGCGCGCATGGGGGCTGGCGGATGATGCGGCGCATGTGAACCGCTATGGCGGGGCGATTGCGATGGGCCATCCTCTGGGCATGTCAGGCGCGCGCCTTGCGTTGAACGCAGCACGACAGGTGCAGGCTGGCGGGCGCAATGCGCTTGTCACGCTGTGTGTGGGCGTGGGGCAGGGGGTTGCGCTGGCTTTGCACAGGGCCTGACAAGAATCACCGGGTCAGCAATTTTTGCAGACGCCGCCCTGACAGCACCGCCCTCGCCTTCAGGCAGGTTCAAGGGCAGGAGAGCGGACATGGCTGTGCTTGGCGGAACGTTTTGAACACCACGTTGCCCCCAGGCTCAGCAGCCTTTTGTGGGCTGACGAAGCACTCCATATGCGCGGTGGTGCGGGGAACACGCATTTCGCCAAGCCGCTGATCGTGCGCGCGACGGAGGAGGCGCAGCGCCATTTCCTGCGCCGCAACGGCACCGAAGTGGCCGGGGCAGAAGGGCGGATTGCCGCCGCCGTCGCATCCATGTTCCGGCTGACGCGGGCCGATCTGGACCGGGCCGAGGCAATACTGCGGCGGCATATCGCGCTGACGCCGACCGCGCAGGGCTATGCCTGACTGGCGCTTCTGGCACAGCGGGCGCGGCGGGTGGCTGGCAAGCCTGTGCTTGACGGAATCGGGATAATGGCCCTGCTGATGCCGCAAGTTCTACCGGAACGGGTGTTGTTCCCGGCACCCGTCTTCTGACGCCGGATACGATGAATGCCGATGACGAGGCGCTGCCTGGCCCCGTTCATTATTTGGTGCGGGCCTGCGGGATGCGACGGCTCTGGTGACGGCCGTGCGGGAAGCGCCCTGTCCGGCGCAGCCGCAGTTCCGCGACCAGCCTTGTTTTTTTTGGCAAAACTTGTCAGTATACCCCCTATTTGACGGATGTTTGACGGGGATGTTACGGTCCTGTCACATCGGGTCGGGCACAAGGAACCAACCAAAGATCAGGGAGAATGCGATGCCCGCCGTCGTTCAGACACAGGAAATGCAGCGCCTCAGTCTTGTCGCAGTCTCGGGTAACGACCCGCTGGCTGCGGGTGTGCTGGCGGTTCATCTGGGGTTGGATCGGACCGACGCCGTGGCCCTTTTGGCGCGATGTCCTTCGGTTCTGGCCGAAGCTTTGCCGATTGAAGGTGCCATTCGTCTTGCCGCAATGTTGTCTGCCCTGGGGGTGGCGGTTCGGATGGACACCAGCACCGGCATGCCCACGCCGCTGCCTGTGGCGATTGCTCTCCAACCCACGCTCGCGCCGCAGTTGGTCGCCGAACGGCTGGAAACCGTTTTGGGCCGGCCCGTCGACGCAGTGCTGCGGGATTTGGTGACCCCCGGTGGGCTGGTCCTGACCATGCCGGCCGATGAGGCTAAAGCCTTGCGCCGCAGCCTGCGCCGTGAACCGGGGTTGCGGGTCATCATCTCGCAGCCCGAAACGGCGCTTTACGATCTGTTTGTCGCGCAAGCGCACCCCGCTGGCCTGTCGACACTGCTTCACCGGCTTGGGCTTGGCCGCTGCCGGTCCACGGGTGCCATTGCCGCGGCGCTTGACCAGCACACTGCGGCGCTTGTGGTGGAACGGTTTGGTGGTGCGGGCGTGTTTGCGCTGAACCGCGATTTCCAGCGGTTTGATCTTTTCGTGACGGGCGCAGGCGGCGTGCCGCCGGCACAGGTGGCCGATTTTCTGGCCACCCGCTGCCCGCAACCGCGCGCCCGGCTGCAAGCCTTGTCGTCCGCTACCCCGGTGCAGATTGAAAGCGGCCTTACCCACGCGGCGGCCCGGCAATTCGAGGCCGATTACGCAGCCATCGGGCTGGATACCTGCCTGAGATTGAGCAGACCCGTCGCCTGAGGTCGGAAAAACCCCTAAAATCCGAGGGGTTAAACCCATGTTCACCGCGATACGCTATCTCTGGTGACGGGTGAATGAATGGGTGTGTGGATGGCAGGGCAATTAAATGCCGCGCCAGTCATCATCAAGCGGAAAAAGATCATACAGGCCGGCGGGCACCACGGTGGGGCGTGGAAAGTTGCCTATGCTGATTTTGTGACGGCCATGATGGCCTTTTTCATGCTGATGTGGCTGTTGAACGCGACGACGGAAAAACAACGAAAGGGGCTGGCGGATTATTTCAATCCGGTGATCCCGATCAACCGGATATCGGGCGGCGGCAACAGTGCGTTTGGCGGCGACTCGGTGTTTTCCGAAGACACGCTCGCCAAAAGCGGCACCGGCGCGACGGCGGAAAACGCGGCTGCGGCGGATGCCGCGCGCGGCGACACCGCGCCACGGCCAGGGCAGGGGGCCGACGGTACAAGCGCCGAAGCGCAGCAGCAGGCAGTGGAAAAGGCGCTGACCGCACGTGGTGGCGAAAGCATGACCATGGAACGCGCGCTGCGCCATGTGATTACAAGAGTGACGGACGAAGGGCTGGTAATCGAGGTTTTCGATCTGCCCGATGTGCCGCTTTTCATCGGAAACTCTGCCGAGCCGCGCCCGGTAACCCACGACATCGCAAAGCTTTTGTCCGAAACGCTGGGGCTTGCTGCAAATGCGCTGGCGGTCAATGGCCATGTGCGGGCCTATCCGATCACGCTGATCGACAACCCGGTCTGGGATCTTTCCGCCGCCCGCGCGCAGGCTTTTCGTGGCCTGATCGAGGGTGCGGGCCTGCCCACGGCGCGGATGCAGCGCATCGGCGGCTTTGCCGACCGCAAGCCGGTGACCGCAGATCCGATGGCCGTGCGCAACAACCGGCTGGAGGTCATCTTGTTGCGCAAGGATCGCTGAACAAAAGGATCGCATTTTAAACGTTAGGCCGATCTTAAGCAGCGGGGCGCAGGTTTGCGGCATTGATTGATACGTCGATGCAGCAGAAAGGCGCTAATCCATGACGATCTCTTCTTCGCTGAATGCCGGGGTGGCCGGTTTGAATGCCAATGCCACAAGGTTGGCAACCATCGCTGACAACATAGCAAATTCAGGTACTTACGGCTACAAGCGGGCGATGGCCGACTTTCAGGCCATGGTGAACAGCGGCACGTCGCCTTCCGGCTATGCGGCGGGAGGCGTGCGTAGTTCCACCATGCGGCTGATTGATGAACGCGGCCCCCTGATCGCTTCGGCCAACCCGACGGACATTGCAATTGACGGGCGGGGATTCCTGCCGGTTACGGATATAAACGCGATAAATGGCGGCGCAACAAGCAATTATCCGATTTCGCTGACCACGACGGGCTCTTTCCGCCCGGATGCCAATGGCGTGCTGCGCACGCAATCGGGCCATGTGCTGATGGGCTGGCCTGCGGCAGCGAATGGCACGCTGCCGGCATTTCCGCGCGATTCGATGTCAGGGCTGGAACCCGTGCGGGTTGACCGAAACCAGTTTGTCGCCAACCCCACAACCGAAATGACCTTCGGCATCAACCTTCCGGCAACCGAAACAGCGGCGGGTGCTTTGGGTGATGCGCTCAACCTTACAGTTGAATATTTCGGTAATCTCGGAACGTCCGAGACGCTGGATGTCACCTTCACGCCGACCATTCCTACCACCGGATCATCGAATGAATGGACGATGGAAATTACCGATTCCGCCACCGGCACGGTCGTGGGGGCATATATGCTGACCTTCGATGCGACCGCCACGGCGGGCGGTACGCTGGCCAGCGTGACCACCGTGACGGGCGGTGCGTTTGACCCGCTGACGGGCCGGGTTGCACTGACCCTGCCGGGCGGCGCGATCGACCTGAACATCGGCATTCCCGGCTCGTCGGCTGGTATGACGCAGCTGTCCAGCACCTATTCTCCCACTGCAATCAGCAAGAACGGGTCACCTGTGGGCACGCTGGTTTCTGTTGAAATCGACGATAACGGTTACCTGCATGCGATTTACGATCAGGGCTTTTCGCGGCGTATCTACCAGATTCCGGTGGTG
>Ga0105050_10000350_pt1 | contig 69786 bp, 73 predicted proteins | sample FRY01_FD_78088 | JGI IMG/M metagenome (GOLD analysis project Ga0105050, IMG submission 78088) | Freshwater microbial communities from Lake Fryxell liftoff mats and glacier meltwater in Antarctica - FRY-01 | ecosystem: Environmental > Aquatic > Freshwater > Ice > Glacier meltwater ... | reverse complement strand
GTGGGCATCACGCACTTCGTGCGCCTGGAGGATTGGCCGATTATGCCCGTTGCTCGGGGCGGCTTCCGACTCGAGCCGGCGGGCTTCTTTGATCGCAACCCGACCCTCGACATTCCCGCCTCGGCGGCAAAGTGTTGTCACACGCCGTAGTCGTTTAGCATCCACTCGTGCACTCTTCGACGGCTTTAGTAATGGCTTCGTTTGCGATCGAGGTAGACGGTAGCGCTGGCGGGATCGCGGATGTCTGGCCTGGTTTTGACAGCCGCGATCGTTTCGGGCTCGTGCTACGCGAGCCAGTGGGCGCGCTTGGCGCGAGCGCGCTGATTGCACTGTCGGTGACGGCCTTTTACGACGCGCAGCGGGCGCTTTACGGCGATGACTATTTTCGGTACGCCGACTTTTACCTATTTGGCGCCGGTTGCGAGGTTGCGGATTATGGCGAACTCGATCTCTGGCCGGGCCACAAATACGTGCGGTGCGAGCCGACGGCGGAGAGTCTCTTGCGCGCCATCAATGATCGTGCGATTACGCGTCTTGCCGTTCCCGAGCGTGGCGCGTGTGGTGGGGAGATCGAGCGTCAGACCCGCGCGTCTGCGCTGGAGCGGATCACGAGCGCGGTCGCCTACAGCGAGACGGGGCGTAGTGCTGGTGGTGATCTGTCGATTCGTGGTGATCGCGTCGTCGAGAGTTACGTCGAGGTCGTGTTGTTTGCAAACCCAGCGTTGATCGACGAAGCGCGCGAGGCCGAGTTGAAGGCGTGGCGGGCGTCGCTATTTGATGCACCGAAGAGTGCGCGCGAGACGTATCGGCGGGTGACACCGCTCGAGGCGTTGGCGTTGCTCTGACACCGACGAGTCCTACCCATCGATAAATCCGATGGGCCGTGCGCTATCGTCTGGTTTGTATGGTGAGCAGTTGGGTGCGAGGATGAGTCGTCCGTACCTGCTCGGGGAGAGAACTGATGATCCGCACTGGAGATGAGTACCGCGAGTCGATCCGCGATGGTCGCGCGATCTGGATTAGTGGGGAGAAGGTCGACGACGTTACGACGCACCCGGCCTTTAAGCCGGCCGTCGACGCGCGCGCCCGCGTCTACGACATGGCACATGAGGCAGCAACGCAGGACGTGATGACGTACGTCGATGCGACGGGCGAGCGCAACAGCATCAACACCTCGCTGCCGTTTACGCAGGACGACTGGCACCAGAAGCGCACCGCGGTCGAGGCGGTCTTTGACGACCTCGGTGGCGTCGTTACGCGTGTTGGCGACGAGACGGTTGGTGAGATGTGGTCGTTGTTCGATGGCAAGGACATGCTCAACGACGTCGACCCGCGTTTTGCGGCAAACATCGAGCGGCATATCCATCAGGCACTGACCGACGATCCGTTCCATGTTTCGGCGAACACGGACCCGAAGGGCGATCGTTCGAAGCGCCCGCAGGATCAGGACCCCGACATGCTCTTGCACGTCGTGCGCGAGACGGACAATGGCATCGTGGTGCGCGGTGCGAAGTTCGAAACCGCTGCGGCGTATGCCAACCAGGCCTTTGCGAAGCCAACGATTGCCAACTGGGGTGCCGACGAGATGTCGGATTACGCCGTCGGTTTTATCGCGCAGATGGGAGCGCCAGGCGTCAAGCACATCTGTCGCGCAGGCTTTGCGGGCGTGCACTCCGAGGCGGATTATCCGATCGCTGCACGCTTTGACGAGGTCGAGGCGCTGGTGGTGTTCGACGATGTCGAGATCCCGTGGGAGGACGTGCTGTTCTACCAGCACACCGCCGCAGCCTCGTATATTCGGGCCACCTTGCACCGCTACAGCGCCTTCGCCTTCGTGCTGCGTAATGTCCGTATCGCCGATCTGATGATTGGCGCGGCACTCCTCAACGTGCGCCAAACGGGGCTCGAGAAGCAGCAGGCGGTCCAGGAGAAACTGGCGCATCTTGCGTGTTATCGCGAGGGCATCAATGCGCATCTGATCGCGTCAATCGCGATGGCAGAGCAGAGCCCGGCGGGTCTGCTAATGCCGAATCAGTCGCTGCTGATGAGCGGGCGCGTGCTCGCCTCGATGCAGTATCGGCACGCGCAGCACATCGCGCGCGAGCTCTGTGGTGGGCAGGTCTGTGTGACGCCCGATGCTGCGAGCTTTGAGCATCCGGAGACTGGCCCGTGGCTCGAGAAGTTCTATACCGTCAACGAGGATTGGGTGGCGGAAGACCGTCGAAAGCTGCTCGCTTACGCGCGCGATCTGATCAATTCGGACTACGCAGGCCACCGCCACACGTTCCAGATCTTCGCGCAGTCGCCCGAGTTCGCGAACCTCGCAGCGGTGTACCGGACCTTCGACTGGGAGAATGCGGCGGATTGCGTTCGTTACGCGGCCGGGCTGTCCGACCGCACCCGCGGCGCGGCAACAACAGGGATGAAGCAGTAATGGTCCACAGGCGCATCCGGCCCTTCAATACGAAGGAGACCTACCCCGAGCAGAATCTCTCGAACGATCTCTGCCAGGCCGTCGTCGCCAATGGCGTCGTCTATCTGCGGGGCCAGGTCGCGCAGGATCTCGAGACGCGCGAAGACATTGGCATCGGCGACCCTACCGCGCAGGCCCACAAGGTGATGGACAACATCGAGTTGTTGCTGGTCGAGTCCGGCTCGGAGCTTTCGCAGATCGTCAAGTGTGTGATCTATCTGACGGACATTCGTCATCGCGAGCCGGTCTATCGCGTGCTCGGCGAGCGCATGCCCGGCGTGTTCCCCGTCTTTACTGGCCTAGTCGTCGTCGCGCTGGCGCGCCCGACGTGGCTCGTCGAGGTCGACATCACCGCGGTGATTCCCGACGGGAGTGCCGCGTGACGCTGTCGCTTGTCGCGGCGGATCCTGCGACGGGTGAGGTTGGTGTGGCGATCACGTCGTCGAGCCCCGCCGTGGCGGCGCGCTGCGCACACGTGCGCGCCGGCGTCGGTGCCGTTGCATCTCAGAATGTCACCGACCCGCGGCTCGGGCCCGAGCTGCTCGATCGGCTGGCGACGGGCGAAACGCCCGAGCAGGCAATCACGGCCATCGTTGCCGCCCACCCGGCCGACACGATTGTCTGGCGACAGCTGACCTGCGTGACACCAGCCGGTGCGACCGCGATCTATTCGGGCAGCCAGGCACTCGGCGTGGTGGGTGAGCACCAAGGGCGCGCGATCGTCTCGGCAGGCAATCTGCTCGCTGCCGCAGATGTTCCTGCCATCGCGGTGGCCGCCTTCGAGGTTGCCACCGGCCCGCTCGCAGCCCGACTGCTCGCCGGCCTCAGCGCCGGTATCGCCGCGGGTGGCGAGGCCGGGCCGGTGCATTCTGCCGGGCTCCTTGTCGCGCGCGAGGTGGCTTGGCCGGTGACGGACCTGCGCATTGACTGGGCCGACGACGATCCGGTTGGCCTGCTCGTCGCGCTCTGGCAGCGCTGGGAACCCGAGCTCGAGGGGTATCTCACGCGCGCGTTGCGGCCTGGTGCTGCGCCCTCGTTCGGCGTGCCCGGCGACGAGTAGTCGTGCGCACGACGCTCCGTCATCTCGAGCACTTCGTGGCGGTCTGCGAGGCGGGTGGCATCGGCGAGGCGGCACGGCGCGTACACGCTGCACAATCGACCGTGTCGGCGGCAATCCAAGATCTCGAACGGCAGCTCGGTGTGGATCTGCTCGTGAGGCGACCCGGCGGCGTCGCCGTGCCGACCCCGGCGGGTCGACGGCTGCTGATCGAAGCTCGCAGCTTGCTCGACCATGCCGACGATCTCGATCGGCTCGCGACAGATCTACGCGACGAGATCGCTGGCGAGGTCAGCTTCGGTTCGCTCGTGACGATCGCACCGCTGATCGTGCCGCGTGTCGTGGCCGGCTTTCGCGCTGCGCATCCGGGTGTGCGACTGGTTCCGGTCGAGGGCGGCCAGGCCGACCTGCTCGGTGGACTCGCGGATGGCCGTTTGGAGCTGGCTGTCACCTACGACCTCGAGCTGTCCGACGACGTCGCCTTTGAGGCTCTGGCGGTCTTGCCGCCGCAGGTGCTGCTGGCAGCCGACGATCCGCTCGCGCAGCGCAAGACGGTGTCGCTTGCGGCGCTGGCAAAGCGCGACTTTATCCTGCTCGACCTGCCACTCAGTCGCGAGTACTTCGCGAGCCTGTTCGGTGCTGGCGGCAGTGAACCCCGCATCGCGCACCGCTCGCCGCACCTCGAAGTGGTGCGGTCGTTCGTGGCCAATGGTCTCGGCTATTCGATCGTCAACGCCACACCGATTGCGGCGCAGGCGCTCGATGGTAGGCCGCTCGTGACGCGCCCACTTGCCGGTACGCATCGTGCGCTACGGCTCGGTATCGCCTCGCGCCAAGGGGCGCGTGATACGCGCGCCGTCGCGGTCCTGCGGGCATTTATTCGGACGTCGATTGACGGCAGCGAAGCATTGCGCGGCAGGTCTTTGCGCGGTAGGTGACAGTGTTCGTGCGGGAGTGTAGAATCCTACGAGATCACAACTGGAGGTACCTCGGATGCAGAAGCGTGTTTTCCTACCGTTCGTCGCGCTGGTGGCGCTGTTCGCACTGCCGACCCTCGCGAGCGCCACGATCGTCTATTCGAAGTCATCGACGCTCTCGTCGGCCGTGAATGCATCGATCTACACCGCCAACGATGATGGCACGGGCGTGGCACTGTTGCCTGTCAAGGGGGGGGATCCCGTTATCTCGCCCAATGGCGCGACCGTCGCGTACGGCTACGTTACGAACACCAAGACGTGGTTTACCGAGCTGCGTTTCCTCAACATTTCCACCGGGGTGATGGTCAGCACGAAAAAGAGTTGTGTGAATCCGGTTTGGTCGCCGGATTCGACCACCGTTCTCTGCGAGACGATGTCGCAAACTGGTTCGGACATAAAGGGTTTTGGACTCGATGCCATTAACACAGCCGGTGTCGCATCGATCATCGTTCCGTCGGTCGGCTACACGATCAGTGGATATTCTTGGTCGCCGAATGGTCAGCAGGTTGTCTGGGGCCAGTCCTCGTGGAGCGTGAGTGCCAGAGGTCTATCCCGAGTGGTCTTGCGCATGGGTAAGCCCGATGGCAGCGGCACGCCAACCAAGCTCGGCCCTGGCGAGGGACCACTCTGGGGACCCAGCACGATTGCGTTTACACGCGTCACTTCGTCGCGTGCGCCTCATGGAGTTCGCATGTATCACACGCAGATCTGGACCGTCGATCCGACGTCTGGGGCATCGTCCGCAGAGGTCCTCACGGCCTATAGGGCCAAGGGATTCGTGTCTGGTCCGACACCATTACAGTGGACTCCCGATGGCAAGAATATTGTTGGCACGTTGGTTGGAATGGACCATATACAGCCAATTTATGTCAACGCTACGACGGGCCGTATTCGTATGTTCGGTCCGAGTAACGCTGCGCCCATGGCTGTCGCCGCCGATGGTAAGTCGGCGCTCGTGGTTGCCAATCTGATGGGTGGTGGAACGCAGGTCGCCTACGTCTCGCCACTGGGCAAGGTGGCGAGCTCGCTGATTCTGAAGAACGTCGGTACGGTCTCCGTAACTGCGAACTGGCAGCAGTAATACCAAGGGATAGGGGTGCTCGTCGCTTCGAGCGACGGGCACCCCAGAATCGTTTTCGCCGGTTCCCACGCTCTAGACTCTGTCTCGTCCACAAGGAGTGAGCGCATGTCGACCGATGACCCACTTGAGCAGCTCGAGACCCTCTACTGGTGGGGCGTCCCGACGTTCTTCCGCTGCGAGCACAACGAGGATCCGGCGGCGTGCGACATTGGTGTCCTGGGGATTCCGCACTCGGCAGGCAACGGCTCGACCGAACGCGACCAGCACCTCGGCCCGAGGGCCGTCCGTAACGTTTGCGCGCACAATCGGCGGCCGCACCGCACGTACGGTCTGCACCCGTTCGAAGCGTTTCGCGTTCACGACTTGGGTGATGTCGCGCTACCCGAGGCGATGGACAACGAGGCCTGCGTCGATCGTATTGCTGTGGCTACTCGGCAGATCGCCGATGCCAATACGCGACTCGTGTCGATTGGTGGAGACCACGCCATCACGGGCGCCGTGCTGTTGGGGCTCGCGGGCTCTGGTTCGAAGTTGACGCACGATGGTCCCGTCGCGCTGATCCACTTTGACGCGCACGTCGATTCGTACTCGCAGATCCCGCACTGGCTTGGCGCGAAGCGTTCCGCTGCGCACTGGGCTGCATATCTCGTCGAGGCTGGATGTATCGATCCGCAGAAGAGCACGCAGATCGGCATGCGCGGCCAGCCGCGCACCGATACGTGGCTCGATACGAGTCGTCAGCTCGGCTACGACGTCGTCACGATGGAGGATTTTCATCAGCGTGGGCTCGCTGCAGTGATCGCCACGGCGCGGGAGCGAGCGGGCGATGGCCCCGTCTACATCACTTTCGATCTCGACTGTCTTGATCCATCGATCGCGCCCGCGGTCTCGAATCTTGAGATGGGTGAGGGTGGCTTCTCGATTGATCAGGCGAATAGCATGTTGCGCGGTTTGCGCGGACTCGACATCGTTGGTGCAGACGTCGTCTGTCTGATGCCGACGAAGGATCTACCAAACCAGCAGACGGCCATGGTCGCGGGCCACATCGCCTTCGAACAGGTCGCGCTGATTGCCGATCGCTTGGCTACCGCAGCCACCTAGCCGCTCTGGCGATGCGTCTGTGGGCGCCGAAACTGCACAAAAGGACCCGGGTCCTTTTGTGCAGTTTTCGAACAACGCACCCCCGCCACCCTAGGCGGGAAGGACAAAAGGGCTCCTCGCTAGATCGTGTGGATTTGGGGTAGGGGGAGTTTGCCGGCGGTGAGGTAAATGAGGGCGATCGCGCCGAGGCAGGGCTCTGCAGTCGCCGGATTCGTCGCCAGCGGCACGTCGTGGACGTCACAGACCTTCATCAGCACCTGAATATCCGGGTCGTGTGGGTGCGCGGTCAGTGGATCGCGGAGGAATACGACGAGGTCGAGCTGCTGCTCGGCGACGAGGGCGCCGATCTGTAGGTCGCCGCCGAGCGGGCCGGACATCAGGCAGTGCACGCGGAGGTCAAAGTGCTCGTTGAGCAGGCCGCCCGTGGCGGAGGTGGCGACGAGGCGGCTGGCGCGAAGCACCTGCTCATGTCGTTCGACCAATTCGATCATGGCGGTCTTGGCCCGTCGTGCGCGACGAGTGCGATGCGTTGTTGTTGTCGTTGGGTCATACCCGCACCCTACGCGCAGAAGAGACGGGTTCCTCAACAGATTTTCAGATCGAAACCGGATCGGCACTAGTCATCAGTATGCCTGTATCCGACGCTGCGCAGAAGGTCGGATACAGGCATGCTGATCGCCTACTTAACGGCGATTCGATCCCAGGTGGACCAGTCAGTACCGTCCGAGAAGCGCACGCGGACGTAGCGCACGGTGCTGGGCGAGCTCTTGATCGTCAGGCTGTTCCTAAAGTTGAGCTTCTTCGACGACTTGTGGATCCGGATCTGCATCTGCACGGCATCGCCCGTGATCCGTAGGTGGATCTTCCGGCCACGTCGCTTGGCGGTTGTGGTGATCTCATCGAGCGTGATCTTGTCTTCGCTGGTGACCCCCACTACAGGATCTTCGGGTGTCGTTGGTGGTGGCACAGTGACCGGCATTGCAGGCGGCGAGATTACGAAGGGAGCGCTGCGTCCTGGCACGTGTACTTCGAGGCAATTTGCCACGACGTTGCTCAGAAGCGGCGACCCAAACGACCAATCCATCTGCGATGCCGCATTATCGATAGTGACTGTGTGTGTTAGCGCACCATCGATGCCGGCCAATTCGAGTTGCGCGACCCGGTCGTGTGTCGATGGATCGGGGCCCGTCACGGTGTGCGTCTCGGTACTCGACTCCCAATGTCCTGGCGTGTAGCGCACCCACTTGTGCTGGATGCGGTAGCGGTCCCAACCCATATAGGTCCACTGAAAGCCAGGCCCGTACGACGAGGACGTCCAGCGCGTCTCACTACTTTCAGGCACCCAATAGCGCACCGTCTCGGTCTGTTCGTGCGAGACAACCCGATCCTGCGCAATGATCACGATGTCGATCGTGTCCGCAGCACACGTACCGTCGACTCGACCCGTGCCGAGTGAGATGTAGATCGCACCACGGCTCGGTGCCTCGAAGAATCCGAGATGCAGTGAGACCTGTTTGGCGCGGTTGTCGAACGAGGCCGTCACCGTGTCGACGTCGTTCGGATTAAATCCACCCGAGAAGCTCGGCGTCGTGGTGCGCTCGAACTCTCCCGCGGCGGTCCAATCGCCGGTGTAGGCCTGGGCCGAGGTGGCAGCGGCGAGGGAAGCGAGCACAACTGCACTGAGGATGGTGCTGCGTAGTCGCTTGTGTGTCTGAAACATAATGTTTCTCCTGAGCAGAGTGGGGGCAAGCGTTCCGGCCAATAGGGGGGGGCGTGCCAGTCGTCAAAATCTGACGCTTACCATCAGGTCGGGTGCGTGTGGATGGATCTTACGGTGCCTGTCGCGATTTGTATACTTCAACGCATGAATCGCATCAAAATGGGCCTCCGCTTTGCTGGAGCGAGTTGGCGGGTCGTACGTAAGGAGCCGAGCCTGCTCGCCTTTCCGCTTTTTGCCACGATCTTTGGCCTCCTCTACACGCTGCTGATCGTCGCGCCACTCGGCGTTGTCGGTTGGCTTGCAATCGGCGAGAACACGATTCTCTTGTGGGTGCTTGTCGCGATCATGTTGTTCGGCTCGAGCATTGGTGCGACGTTCTTCGGTGTGGCGGCCGCTGCGAATGCGTCGCGGGTGTTCAATGGCGAAGACCCAAAGATTGGCGATGGGATTGCGCTGGCGCGCTCGCGTTTTGGTGTGATCGTCAAGTGGGCGCTCGTTGCGGCCACGGTTGGGCTCGTGCTCAACCTGATCGGCAGTCGCGGTGGGTTTGGCGCCATACTCGTGCGGATGGTCGGTGGCGCGGCTTGGGGCATTGCGAGTTTCTTCGCCCTGCCGGTTCTCGCACTCGAGGGGCTCGGTCCGTTCGACACGCTCAAGCGTTCCGTGAGCGTCGTGCGTCAGAAGTGGGGAGAGTCGTTGGTGGGTACCGTTGGTATTGGTGCAGTGACGTTCCTCTTCGTTCTCGCTGCGGCTGCCGTCGTGGCGATCGGCATCTTTGCCGGGGTGTCAGGCCTGTGGGTCGTCGGCATCCCACTGATCATCATCGGCGCCGTCGCCTTGGTCGCGGTGATGGCGGTCGCCTCGGTGCTGCGTGCCGTCTTTACGGTCGCAGTCTTTCGCTTCGCGACCGAGGGAGTCGCCGTCGAGGGGTTTGACGCGGCCGACCTCGAGCGAGCGTTTCGTTCGAAGTCCACGTAGCACGAGCATGGTGTCGCTGAAGCTCGTTCTCTGTCTGTGCTCTCGGTTTCAGGAGTTTCTCAGGATTGGATGGCATCGTCTGGTGAGCAGGTCATACCGACCCGCACTCCTCACGACAACCAAAGGAACCAACCATGAACACCACCGCCCGTAACCTGATCGCCATGGTCGGCCTGACTACAAGCTTGGCAATTCCCGCAATCGCGACCGCCCAGTCGAGAACGACGACACCCCCCACAACGATCAGCCAACGGCACGCTGGTAACCCCGAGCGTGCAGCTGCGATGGCCAAGATCGCATCCGAGCTCGGCGTCACGACTGCTCGGTTGAAGGCCGCGTTCGACAGCGCCCGCCCGGCTGGTGGCCGCCCGACGACGCCGCCGACCGCTGCGATGCGTCTCGCACACGACACGTTGGTCGCCAACGCCCTTGGCGTACCCGTCTCGACGCTCCAAGCGCTGTTGCAGGAATACAAGCCGGCCAAGGGTGGTCCGGGCCAGGGTAGGCATCGTGGACCGTTGCCGGCAGCGATCGCGGCACAGCTTGGTCTCTCGACCGATGCAGTCAAATCCGCGCTGGACTCCGCTAAGGCCGAGTACAAACTAACGCCTGGCATGCGTCCCACCGCCGCACAGCGCGCCGAATTTCAGGCTGACGTTGCTAAGACGCTCAGCATCTCGACCGCCTCGGTGACGGCAGCTTTTGACGCCGTCAAGGCGGCACGCGACGCTGCACGCGCAGCGCGCTGATCCGAGCAACGGGCGTGCGCCCCGACAACTGCGCACCGTACGACCCCCTACGCACGAAAACGGCCCCCGATCACTCGGGGGCCGTTTGTCGTCATGCGCTGGAGAGGACTTGAACCTCCACGCCCTTGCGGGCACAAGGCCCTCAACCTTGCGCGTCTACCAATTCCGCCACCAGCGCGTGCTGGCGGATGGTAAACGAACCAGGCCGATGACGGCGCTGGGGGAGGCAATTTTCCATTCTACTTGCGAACACGTGTTCGATGTGTCATCATGGGGCACGAACACCCGTTCGATAGGAGACTGTTCATGGCACTCACCAAGCGACAACAGCAGGTGCTCGACGTCGTCGAGCAATACATCGAGGAGCACGGCTATCCACCGACCGTGCGCGAGATCGGCGATGCCGTCGGCCTGTCTTCGCCTTCAACGGTCCACGCACACCTCAAGGCGTTGGAGCAGAGTGGTGCGTTGCGTCGCGATGCCACCAAGCCGCGAGCCATCGATCTCGGCGAACGCCGCGTCGCGCGGATGGCCCAGCATGCCGAAGCCGCCGAACTGGCAGGTATTCGCATGCTGCCGATGTTGGGTAGCATCGCCGCTGGCTCTCCGATTCTCGCCGAGCAGAACATCGAAGAGCACATCGCCGTACCCGAACAGATCACCAGTAGCGGCGACAACTTCCTGCTCAAGGTGCGTGGCGAATCGATGATCAATGCGGGCATCCTCGACGGCGACACCGTTGTCGTGCGGCGACAAGAGGATTGTGCCGACGGCGAGATTGTGGCGTGCCTGGTGGATGGCGAAGAAGCCACCGTCAAGCGTCTGCGGCGAATTGACGGCAAGATTCGCCTTGACCCCGAAAACGACCAGCTCGAGCCATTCTTCCCCGACGATGTCCGCGTGATGGGCCTTGTTGTGGGCGTCTTCCGGAGGATTTGAGTCATGCTACTAATCGAAATGGAAACTGCAGCACCCACCATCACCTGCTTGGACGAGTTACTTGCCTCGTGGGCGGGGCACGATCATGCGGTCACAGACGGCACGTGCGTGGTCTGTGAAGGCGAGGCCTTTCGCGTCGAACGACGTGGTGGCGCACAGGCTTGGGCCTGTCGCGAGTGCGGCTCGGTGCTTGAAGACGCACTCGCTGTAGGCGCTATCGAAGGCTGACCGCACAGTTGTGGTGCCGACCGTACAACTGTGATGGAATGAGGGAATGCGAGTGCGCCGCACACTGATTATCGCGATCGCTCTAGGCGTATTCGCTTGCGCGACTGCGACGGCGACTGCGGCCGAACTGGTTGGAGGCACAGTTAGTCCTGCGGTTCTGCGTGGCAAGCCGACCGTCGTCATGTTCCTCCACCCTTTTTGAACCTCGTGCAGGGCCGATGCGCCCGCCGTCGCGCAGTTTGCGTCGACGCACAAGCGTGTGCGTGTGATCGCCGTATCGATGGGACAGCGAGCAGATACCGTCGTGTTCATGCGGCAACGATTTGGCAACGCGCCGATTCGTGTCTACCTCGATACAACGGGGGCAATCGCGAGGGCCTTCGGCGTCCCGGCACACCCCGCCTATCGTTTCGTCACAGCACGGGGACGCCTGACCAAAGCGCGCCCCGTCGGGTTTTCGCTGAAGTGAACCACGCTCGCCGCGTCGTGCGAACGAACAGGTGCGACCGATGCAATCGAGACAATCCGGATCACTGTGCTGAAGACTGATGAGTTAACTCTGACCCGCGCCCAGCGCGATCTCTATGCCGAGCTCGCGGGCGAGACGATCGCGGATCTCGAGCGGTTTGCAACGGTACTCGTGGCCGGTGTCATCGTCGACGAGTTATCGCGTAGCTCAACGCAATGATTGCCCTGGTCCTGGCAGCAGTCGTTGGATATGCCTTCGGTTGTATCTCGTTTGCCAACATTGTTGCGCGCCGTAACGGAATCGCAGATCTGCGCAGTGTGGGCGATCGCAACCCTGGGTATTGGAATGCACGGCGGCTTCTGGGCGTGCGTGGAGCGGTACCGGTTCTTCTCCTCGATGCGGCCAAGGGCGCAGCCGCCGTTGCGATCGGACTGATTGCGGCGGGTGTCTGGGGTGGTGTTGTTGCCTGGGGAGCAGTAGTGCTCGGGCATATGTTTCCGGTCACGATGGGATTCCGTGGGGGACGGAGCTTGCTGTGTCTCGCCGGAGGGGCGCTGGTATTAGTACCACTGGCCTGTGTTGTGGCGGCGGTCGCCTTGTTCGTCGTGCGGTGGCGCTGGGATTTTGCGCGGGGAATCCAGGCAGGATTATTCGTCGCGCCCTTCGCGGTTTGGATCATCTACGGCCCCAACCTTGTGCTGTATGCCTTGGTCATTCTGCTGCTCGGAGTCGGCCTGCGCGCCTATCTTGCCGACCGCGCCTTGCGCCGAGACGGCATCGAAAAGCATCAGCTCGACTGAGCGTAGTGGCGACCACGCCAGCGGCGATTGGGGCGCACTGCCGATGCGAGTAGGCGAATAACGGCCAGACCGTCTGCGAGTGGCGCCAGCCAGTAGAACAAGCTTGGGCGATCGTAGTTGGGACGGAGTACGACGTGGAACAGGAGGCGCACGGCGATCAGGATCAGGGCGGGCACGCCGATCAGCAGGTTGTCCATCAGAATCGCTGCAAGCAGCATCCATGGGGGCAGCGCCATCGCCAAGACCAGAGTGACGATGTCGAGCGTCTGTTCCTTGCCTGACGCGACACCAGGCAGCGCGAGCGACCGACCCCACTCGCACCACGCATCCCACGTTGATGAGTGCATATCAACAAGTAACAGTGGCGCGGCATTGGCCATCCCGAGCAGCCAGCCCTCACGCACGAGGTGACGAGCCAATGCTACGTCCTCCGTCATGTTCGCCTTGACCGGCTCCCAGCCGCCCGCGAGTCGAAATCGCACCGTCGGTACCAAGAGGCACTGGCCGTTCGCAATCGTTCGGGCGCTGCGCACGGGCGCGATGGTTGGAGGACCAAAGCGATAGACCAGTGTGGCGAGCAAAGCGGGGTGGAGGATCGTTTCGCCGATCGTGCCGACCGCGAAGCGCGGGCCAGCAGAGACGACGTCGTAGCCATGCTCATCGACTGCCGCCAGTAGTGCATCGGGTAAGGCCGGGTCGGGACAGGTATCGGCATCGAGGCAGAGCGTCCACGGTGCAGCGGCGAGCTCGAGCCCCTGTTGCAGCGCATGCTGTTTGCCAACCCAACGTTTATCGCGCTTACGACTACGTACGACGCGAATGCGTTTGTCGAGCCGGGCGAAGCGGGCCACGATCTCGGCTGTGCCATCCTTCGAACGATCGTCAATCACGATTACCTCGCGCACCACAGGCCCGGTCTCTGTCAGTGCTGCCAGCAGGGGGCTAATGCGGTGCGCTTCGTTGCGGGCGGGAATTACGACGCTGATCGAGCCAGGGCGCGCTGCGGCACCGATGCTGAGTGGCACGGGACGGTCCTTGCCGCGCGTTAGACGCGCCAGGACAACGATCGCCGCTAGGGCCTGCGCGGCGGCCAACAGATAGAGCAAAATCATCGGATGATCAGCGACCCAAGTGGATCGACACCATCCCAGGTGCCCTCGCTGGCAGTCGGACGGAAGCGTGCGAACAGCTCTTCGGAGTACCACGCTTCTTGATCGCGTCGACGCATTGCCTCGCGGTGCGCAGCGGTGCCATAGGCAAAGCTCTTGATGGCCTCGAGTGATGACCACAAGGAGAGTGTTCCCTGGCGACCCAATGGCGACTCGCCAAAGCCGATGCTGCCGAGCAGACCTTCGGCTCGAGCGAGGTCGAGGTCGATTGGGGGCACGGCGCCATAGAATCGACGCGTTTTGTGTGGCCGCAGCGTCGCGCGGGTGATGACTGCGTAGGGGCCATCGCCTGCTGGGGGATCTTGCGCGGGAAACGGGTTTGAGCCACCCCAAGCACCAGCAGACTTGATCGGCACCATCCGCATCGTCCAGACCTCTGCGGCATGCTCGCGCCAGCGATCGACAATCGGCGACTCAGAGAGAAAGGCATCGAGGTACTCCTCGTTGTCCCAGGCGGCGATCAGTCCCCAGCGCAGCAGGTCGGGCTTCCACGCGAACGATCGACCCTGTGCCGTACCGACCATGCGGCGGAAACCGATCCCTGGTGTCTGCGCGAGGTCGGGTCGGTCGAGACCCATCCGTCCGAATGCCCAGCGCAATTCTTTGCGCGGATACGTGATGAGCGAGACCGAGGCGATCATTCATGAAGGCTATCGCGCTCTGGTCGCTGATCGGTTGACTGAGCAAAGGCCAGCGCCCCCGCTGATGGGCGGGGGCGCTGTTGTGCAGATCGATACGCCGGATTCTGTCGAGGGGAGCCATCTATCTAGGCGACCTGTTGCCAGGTCGCTCGAGCCGCCTACCCGGAACTCAGCGAGCAGCTTCGTCGTTCCTGTTTGGCGTTGCACCGCGTGGGGCTTGCCGAGCCGGCCTCGTCACCGAGGCCGCTGGTGCGCTCTTACCGCACCGTTTCACCCTTACCCAACCGAGGCTGGGCGGTCTGTTTTCTGTGGCGCTCTGCCGTCGGGTTTCCCCGCCTAGGCGTTACCTAGCACGCTGCCCTGTGGTGTCCGGACGTTCCTCCCGGTCTCCGAGGAGACCCGGCGGCCCCCTGATCTGCACGACGGATAGTACCGAATGTCGCTAGTTGTGGGCTGGTATCCGCTGTCGAGCCCAATCAGTGGCTTAGAGATTTCGTGGTGGGGGGGCGGATCTCACATCCGCGCGGTTGTGGCATCCGCCCCCCACCACGAAATCGAGCTAGCCGAGCAGACACTGGCGGACATGGTGGGCCCGGGCCCATCATGTCCGGGCAGCGTCGCTCCACTTTTCGCATTGTTCTGCGAAAAAGCAGGCTGCATAGTTTACTTTTTGGCTTAGATGCTTGGTTCTCTGCGCGGACATGATGGGCCCGGGCCCACCATGTCCGCCAGCGCTGTTTTGTGATGGGATTTCGCGGCGGTGGGTGGGTCGAATCCGCACAAGTCTCCGCACAGATTGCCCCGGCCCCTTCCCTTGTGACGGAAACTACGCCACCCGGAAAAGACATCGACCCGTTGAACGCGCCAAGCTTTCTCATCGTGTGCTGCACGTTGCAGTATCGTCATTGGTATGGCTGATGATTTTCTGGAGCATTTGAGTACCGAGGAAGCACTGGCGGGCATCGTGGCGCGTGCGGCTGACGCGTCGGTTCCCCTCAATCTGAGGGGGGCGAATCTGACGCGTGCGGATCTGATGGGTGCAGATCTGGCACGTGCGGATCTGAGGGGTGCGGATCTGGCGCGTGCGAATCTGACGGATACGGATCTGAGGGGTGCGAATCTGAGGGGTGCGAATCTGGCACGTGCGGATCTGACGGATGCGAATCTGAGGAGTGCGGATCTGACGCGTGCGAATCTGACGGATACGGATCTGACGGATGCGAATCTGAGGGGTGCGTTTCTGACGCGTGCGGATCTGGCGGATGCGAATCTAGGGGGTGCGAATCTGACGGATGCGGATCTGACGGATGCGAACCTAGCGCGCGCAATTCTGGTGCGTATAGTTCTGACGGATGCGAACTTGGCGCGTGCGGATCTGACGGGTGCGATTCTGACGGGTGCGTTTGTGGCGCGTGCGAATCTGGCGGATACGGATCTGACGAACGCGAACCTGACGAATGCGAATCTGACGAATGCGAACCTGCGAGGTGCGAATCTGACGGGTGCGAATCTGACGCATGCGGATCTCACGGATGCGGATCTGAAGGATGCAAATCTGAGGGGTGCTGACCTTAGTTTCGTTACGCGTGCCCTAGGGTGGGTCTAAGTTCGGAGCGTCACGCTAGTACCGCTAGCAGCATGATCGGGACGGCATTTCCCGATAGTCCGTGTTCAGCCTCGTACCACACGCTTGCCACAGTGGCACGAGCCGGCGTATACCCATATTGAGCCGCATCTCGGCATATTCCATACACGTAAGAATCCGGTGAGTCTTCGGGGTGTAACCCAACCGAGCCGTGAGGATTTCGTGATGGGGTTCTGACTGGACAAAGGGGTCAGACCCCTTTGTCCAGTCAGGACCCCACCACCAACAACCTAGCCTTCGACGATCGTGACCGTCATCGTGATCGGCTCGCTTGGCACATCGCGCCCGTCACGGTCCACAGCAGAGACCTGGTCAATCACGTCCATGCCTTCAATGACGGCACCGAAGACGGTGTGTTTGCCCTTGAGCCAGCCGCAATCCTCAGCCGTGACGATGAAAAACTGGGAGCCGTTCGTGTTCGGGCCCGCATTCGCCATCGCCAACTTGCCACGATCAACATTGTGACTGTTCTGCTCGTCTTCAAACTGGTAGCCGGGGCCACCGGTGCCGGTGCCATCGGGGCAGCCACCCTGGATCATGAAGTCCGGGATTACGCGGTGAAAGATCAGGCCGTCGTAATAGCCTTCGCCCGCAAGCTTCGTAAAATTCGCGACGGTCTTTGGTGCGTCATCGGGATACAGCTCGAGGACGATCATCCCCATGCTCGTCTCCATGTTGGCTCGTGTCGGCATCTGTTGGCCTTTCAATCGGAGGTGAGAGCGCAGCGTAGTGGCGTCGCGCGAGCGGTGGGGAGGGTAACCGGTCAGACTGTGGTGACATGTTTCGGTATGCCTCGCAGCTTGTACACCATGAGGATCCAGAAATTGCCGTTGGGGCGGCCGCGGACCAGCTCGAGCTGGCACTCGACGGTGATGCGCCGACGCTGGTGGTGGTGACTGCATCCGAGGGCTTTCGTGACGAGGCAGACACGATTCGGAGCGCCGTTTTGCGCCGATTCCCCCAGGCAGAGTTAGCAGGAGCGGTGATCCCGGGCGGTGTCATCGGCGTCGGTGAGGAGGTCGAGCGCGAGACGGCAATGAGTTTCTGGGCGGCAGTCCTTCCCGTTGATCAGATTGCAGTACACGCAATCGAGGATGCCACGGATCTGCCCGATCAACCAGGCGTCGTCGTGGTGTTTGCCGATCCCTACACGATGCCCGTCGAGCAGCTCTTGCGCGTTGCGGATGATCGGGGTGTGCGACTCGTCGGAGGATTTACGGGCGGCCATGGTCCAGGTTCGGCGCGGCTGTTCCATACCGGTGGCATTGCAACGGTTGGTGCTGTTGGTATTCGGCTCGACGTGCCGGGTGTGGAAACGATCGTTTCGCAGGGTGCGCGACCGATCGGCAGCGACCTTGTCGTGACGGCGGCAGAGCGCAACGTCGTCTTAGAGCTAGCGAGCAGACCCGCCGTTGAGCAACTCCATGCGGTACTCGGCGGGTTGTCACCCGAGGATCTACAGCTGGCTCGGGCGGGTCTGATGGCAGGCATCGTGATCGACGAGAATCGCCCAGACTATGGCGTGGGCGATTTTCTTGTGCGTGGTCTCTTGGGCGTGGAGCCCGAGAGTGGGGGGCTTGCGATTGCGGCAGAACCACGCGTCGGACAGACATTCCGATTTCATGTGCGCGATGGGCAGGGGGCAGATGCGGATCTCCACCGCGTCCTCGGCGCGCTCGCCGCGCCGGTTGGTGGGGCATTGCTCTTCGCCTGTAATGGTCGCGGCCGACAGATGTTTGGGAGCGATCATCATGATGCGGGTGTGGTCGCAGAGCTGCTCGATGTGCCGCTGGTGGGAGCGTTTTGTCAGGGCGAGTTGGGCCCGGTCGGCGGCCTCAACCAGATCCATGCCTTCACGGCCACCATGGTCACGTTTCCCGCCTGACACCACAGGCAGCGAGCATGAGCGCGACCATCGAACAGATGAGTAGGCAGACGGCGACGCGGGACACACCTCGCAGCGTGCCCCGCGTCGCCGTCGCGCTTAGACCTCTTGCGCCTTCTTCCGCGCCTGGGACACAAATGGCATCATCGAGCGGAGCTCGGAGCCAACCTCTTCCAACTGGCTCTCGGCGGCGCGCATGCGGAGCATGCGCATCGTCGTGCGGCCCGTCTGGTTCTCGGCGATGAACTCGCGAGCGAACTCGCCGCGCTGGATCTCGCCGAGGATCTCCCGCATCGCAGCACGGCTCTCGGGGCCGATCACGCGTGGTCCGCGCGTCAGGTCGCCGTATTCAGCGGTGTCGGAGATCGAATAGCGCATCCAATCCATGCCACCTTCGTAGAGCAGGTCGACGATTAGCTTGAGCTCGTGGAGCACTTCGAAGTACGCGATCTCGGGGGCATAACCCGCCTCGACGAGCGTCTCGAAGCCTGCCTCGATCAGCGCCGTGGCGCCGCCGCAGAGCACGGCTTGCTCTCCGAACAGGTCGCTCTCCGTCTCTTCGCGGAAGGTCGTCTCGATCACGCCGGCACGTGCCGAGCCGATGCCTATGGCCCAGGCCATAGCGATCTGCTTGGCATCGCCCGTGGCGTCGTTCTCGATGGCGATCAGTGCGGGTACGCCCGCACCCTCCGTGTAGAGACGGCGCACGAGATGGCCGGGACCCTTCGGGGCCACCATCACGACGTTGGCGTCGGTTGGGGGTTCGATCTGGCCGAAGTGAATACAAAAGCCGTGTGTAAAGAGCAGCGTCGCGCCCGGCTTGACAAGATCCTTGATCGTGCTGCGCCAGAGGTCGGCCTGGATATGGTCCGGCACCATCATTGCGATGACATCAGCGTCCTTGCATGCGTCAGCAGGCGTCTGTGGTGTCCAACCATGGCTTTCTGCACGGGCCCAACCTTCAGAATTGGGTCGGACTGCCACTGTCACATCTGCACCCGACTCGCGCAGGTTCAGCGCATGCGCGTGCCCCTGAGAGCCGTAACCCACGACGACGATCCGCTTGCCCTTGAGGGCTCCGAAATCGCCATCAGATTCGTAATAGAGCGTTGCCATGCCTTGCCTTCCTTCTCGCTTGATGTGATGTGACGCGTAGCGCCGTGTCGGAAATGTACGACGTGCTGGTGTATAAGGCGTCCACTACCCGACAATGCGGAGCGTGTGGCGATTGTCCTCGTCGGTAATCGAGGCTCGCGTCATCGCGACGCGACCCGTGCGTACTGCCTGGATGATCTCGTAGGGCGACAGGAGTTCTTCGAGTGCTGCAAGGCGGTCGGGATGCTCCACGCACTCCAGCAGGAGCGCGTCATTGCCGGCATCCACGACGCGCGAGTTGAATACCTCGGCAAGTCGGATAATCTCGAGGCGGTTTGCCGGTTCGGCCTTGACCTTGATCAGCAGCAGCTCGCGCTCGATCGCCATGTCGGGAAGAACCTCAAGCACGTCGATCACGTCGATCAGCTTGTCGAGTTGCTTGACGACCTGCTCGACCGAGTGGCGCGTGCAGTCGACGCGGATCGTGATGATCGAGCGGTTGGCTCGCTCGGTCGGGCCGACGGCGAGGCTATCGATGTTGAAGCCGCGACGCGAGAAGAGGCCACAGACGCGCGAGAGCACGCCCGGACGGTTCTCGACGAGCACGCTCAGTGTGTGGTGTCCTGGTGTTGCCATTAGACGCCCTCCTCGACCCATTCGCTATCCCCATCATTATCCCACTCCTGGTCGATCATCTCGTGGGAGCCGGAACCGGACGGCACCATTGGATAGACCTTTTCGTCGTGGTCGATGCGGAAGTCGATCACGGTTGGGCGACGGGCGGCGATTGCCTCGGCGATAACCGCATCGACTTCGGCCTCCGTTTCGGCGCGTAGACCGAGACAGCCATAGGCCTCAGCCAGCTTGACGAAATCGGGGATCGTGCCGAACAGATTGGTCTCGGAGAAGCGCTCGTCGTGGAAGAGCTCCTGCCATTGCCGCACCATCCCCAGCCAGCCGTTGTTCATCACGGCGTGGATCACGGGCACGTCGTAACAGATCGCGGTCGCCAACTCCTGTAGCGTCATCTGGAAGCAGCCATCGCCGTCGAAGTTGACGACGTACGCATCGGGACATCCCTGTTGCGCGCCAATGGCAGCCGGCACGCCGAAGCCCATCGTGCCGAGCCCGCCGGAAGTCAGCCAGCGACGCGGGCCATCGATCGAGAGAAACTGCGCAGCCCACATCTGATGCTGACCGACGCCGGTTACCCAGATCGTGTCCTTCCCCTTGAGGGCGCGGCCAAACTCCTCGATGATGTACTGCGGCTTGAGTTTCTTGCCCTTGCGATACCGGAATGGATTCTCGCTGCGCCAGCCTTGTACATCGCGTAACCACTGACTCTGGTTCTCGACGCGGACACTGTTCTGCCGCTCCAGCACGGCATCGCGCAGTGCGGGGAGCGTGGCCTTAAGGTCGCCGAGGATCGCGACGTCGGCACGCCGGTTCTTCGAAATTTCCGCTGGATCGATGTCGAAGTGAATCACTTTCGCGCCGGGTGCGAAGGCATCGAGTTTGCCCGTCACGCGGTCGTCGAAGCGGGCGCCAATCGTGATCAGCAGGTCGCAGCGATGGATCGCCCAGTTCGCAAACTTCGAACCGTGCATGCCAGGCATCTGCACCGAGAGTGGGTGCGAGTCGGGGAACGCACCCTTGGCGAGCAGCGTCGTCGTCACGGGCGCCTGCATCACTTCGGCGAGCAGGATCAGGTCTTCTGAGGCCTCGGCGTTGATGATGCCTCCGCCGACGTACAACACGGGGCGCTTGGATTCTACAATCAACTTTGCGGCAGCATCAATGCTCTCGGATACGTCCAGCTGATCCGTGCGATAGCCGGGCATATCCACTTCCGTGGGGTACGCGAAATCGAACTCGGCCAGCTGGAGATCCTTGGGAATATCGACGAGCACGGGGCCAGGCCGACCCGTGCTGGCGATATGGAACGCCTCGCAGATGGCGCGGGGAATGTCTTCGACGCGCTGCAACAAGAACGAGTGCTTGACGATCGGCATCACGATGCCGGTGATATCCGCCTCTTGGAACGCATCCGTTCCGATCAGGTGCGTCGGCACCTGCCCGGTGATTGCCACGAGTGGCGTCGAATCGAGAAAGGCGTCGGCGATGGGGGTGACAAGGTTTGTTGCGCCGGGTCCACTGGTGGCGATGCAGACCCCAACCTTGCCGGTGGCGCGAGCATAACCCTGTGCCATATGCCCCGCACCCTGCTCGTGCCGGACGAGGACGTGCTGGATTGTGTGGTCGCACGACATAAAGGCGTCATAGAGCGGCAGGATCGCGCCGCCGGGGATGCCCCAGCAGATCTCCACGCCTTCCGCTTCGAGCGATCGAATGATCGCCTCTCCGCCACTCATGCGGCCGGTGCGCTTACGCGCCGTTTCTAGAGCTGTGTCGCTCATGTTGATTCCTTGCGGTTTAGGATCAGCGCCGCGATTGCCGCGCCGACGTCGTTAGTGGATGCCGAGCCGCCGAGGTCTGGCGTGGTCGGGCCGTGCTCAAGACAGTGGATGGCGGCGTGCTCGACGGCGTCGGCGGCCTCGACCTGGTCGAGATCGCGCAGCATCATCGCGAGCGTGAGCACCATCGCCGTCGGGTTGGCAATACCCTTGCCTGCAATATCGGGAGCCGAGCCGTGGATCGCCTCGTAGAGGCCCGGGCGCGACGCGCCGAGCGACGAGCTCGGTGCGAGCCCAATACCGCCGGAGAGGCTCGCGGCGAGGTCGGACAAGATATCGCCGAACATGTTCTCGGTGACGATCACGTCGTACGCCATCGGTTGTTCGATCAGCTTCATGGCCATCGAATCCACCAGCTGGTGGGAGAGCTCGACATCGGGATAGTCGGGGGCGACGCGCTCCACGACGACACTGCGCCAGAGCTTCGAACTCGATAAGACGTTCTGCTTGTCGACGGAGCACACCTTGCCGCGGCGCGTGCGCGCGAGCTCGAAGGCGTAGCGAGCAACACGCTCGACCTCTTCAACGGAGTAACGGCACGTGTCCATGCCCGTCGTTGCTGTCAGTTCTTTCGGTCCGAAGTAGAGCCCACCCGTCAACTCGCGGATGATGATCATGTCGAGATCCTCGATCAGCTCGTCCTTGAGCGGCGAGGCGAGCTTCTTTGTCCAGCGACGGATCGGGCGGATATTGGCGTAGACGCCGAGTTCGGCACGAAGCGCAAGCAGTCCCTGCTCGGGCCGGATCTCCCCGGCGTCCCAGAGCGGGCCGCCAACAGCACCCTTGAGGACCGCGTCGGCCTGCTTGATCGCGACTCGCGTCTCGTCAGGAAACGGATCATTGTGCGAATCGATCGCATTGCCACCGAAGGGGTGCTCCGAGATTTCTGCCGAGAAGCCATAGGCGTCGCCAGCGGCTGCGAGCACGGCGAGTGCCACCCGCGTCGTTTCGGGTCCGATTCCATCACCGGGGAGGACTGCGATCTTCACGTCAATAACTCCGTTCGCTGCGCATATTCTTAGAGGCTCTCGCGAGCCATCGGGTTGGGTTCGCCGGCCGCGGCGTGCGAGGCTGCGCGGAGGTACGCATGCGCGGCCGCTTCTGTGATGTCGGGTGCGACGGCCTGGCCTGTATAGGTACGGCCGTTTTCTTCGAGCACGACGCGCACGTCACCGAGTGCATCCTGCCCACCGGTTACGGCATTGACGTTGAACTCGCGTAGCGTTGCCGTGGTCGCAACAATCTCGCCGAGCGCTTTGAAGGTGGCGTCGATCGGGCCATCACCCTCGCCGGTTGCCGTGTGGGTTGCGTCGCCCTCTTGCACGGTCACTTCGGCACGCGAGATTTCGCCCGTCGCCGTCGTCAACGCCAGACGTGTCAGGACGAACCGTTCGGTCGTGACCCGCGACTGGTCGTCGAGCAACGCCTCTAGGTCCAACATCGAGATGGTCTTCTTACGATCTGCGACCTCCTTGAAGCGCCCAAAGGCACGCTTGAGGTCGTCACCTTCGACGACGTAGCCCATGTCGGCGTATGCCTTCTGGAGCGCGTGACGGCCCGAGTGCTTGCCGAGCACGAGCTCGTTGTGCGCAAGCCCGATCGACTCGGCATCCATAATCTCGTACGTACGGCGATGCTTGAGCACACCGTCCTGATGGATGCCAGCTTCGTGAGCGAAGGCGTTCTTGCCGACAATTGCCTTGTTGGGCTGCACGGGATAGCCGGTCAGGCGCGAGATCAGCCGGCTTGAACGTGCGATCTCGCGCGTCTCGATGCCGGTCTCCAGACCAAACACGGCATGACGCGTCTTCAGGAGCATCACGATCTCTTCGAGTGCCGAGTTGCCCGCTCGCTCGCCGATGCCGTTGATTGCAACCTCGACCTGGCGTGCCCCTACCTGGACACCAGCAAGCGAGTTGGCAGTCGCCAGACCGAGATCGTTATGCGTGTGGACGCTCAGCGTCGCCTCGTGCAACTCGGGCACATTGGCGTAGAGCGTCGTCAGGATCTCGCGATATTCGTCCGGCGTGGTGTAGCCGACCGTATCGGGGATGTTGATTGTCGTGGCGCCTGCTGCCAGTGCTGTGCGTACTACCTCGGCCATGAACTCCGGGCGCGAACGCGTCGCGTCTTCGCAGGAGAACTCGACGTCGGCCACTTTCGTGCGCGCGTAGGTGACGGCATCGCGTGTCTGCTCGAGCACCTGCTCGGGCGTCATGCGCAGCTTGTGTTCCATGTGCAGGTCGCTGGTCGCGATAAAGACGTGGAAGCGCGGGCTCTCCGCGTTCTTCAGCGCCTCCCACGAGGCGTCGATGTCCGCCTGCTGTGTGCGATTGAGCGACGCGATCGTGCAGCTGCGCACGTGCTTCGCCACGAGACCAATGCCCTCGACCTCGCCGGGCGACGAGATCGCGAAGCCGGCCTCGATGATGTCCACGTTGAGCCGCTCGAGCTGCCGTGCGATCTCTAGCTTCTCCTGCGGGTTCAGGCTGATCCCAGGCGATTGCTCGCCGTCACGCAGCGTCGTGTCGAAAATCTTGACGTAATTGCTCTTATCTGTGCTCATCGCGTCCCCTTCCAATTGCTGGTGCAAATTGGCGCACCTGTCCTGTGTTCTGGTCGTTGTCTGCGCCGGGTAGGCGGCGCGTAAGCCAAAGCATTCCCCTTAGCGGGGAAGGAGGCCGACAAGCAGCAGGAGTGGGGAGATCTGCGCGGACGCCACGACCCGATGGCCGCTGGTGGAAACCAAGCGGCCGAGAGTCCCTTCGTGCGTGTGCGGCAAAGTGCGCATTGTTGGAGAGTGTAGACACATCAGGCTGGCTGGTCAAAGCGGAAGGCACGACATCGTATGGTTCGGCAATGGCGCTGATCAACCTGCGTTCCCCCCGACGAATTGCCTTTGCACGGCTCGTGCTCGCGTCGTGTGGCGCGTTTTTGGCGCTGGGAGCCAGTTTTTCGATCGTGCCGGCGCTTGTAACCGGGCAGCTCGGTGGCGATGCGGTGCTGGTTGGCTGGACGATTACCGTGCTCTCTTTGGCAGCACTAGCCTTCCGGCTGGTGGCGGGGGCGGGAATCGATCATCGCGGGCCGCGCATCGTGATCGTCGCGGGGTTTGGACTGCTGATCGTTGGCGGCGCCTTGTACTTCGTCGCCGACGCAGCGTGGATTCTGCTGCTCGCCCGTGCGCTGCAGGGGGTTGGCCAGGCATTCGTCTTTACGGCCGGTCTGGCCTGGGCGATCTACCTCGCGCCAGAACATCGTCGTGGCCAGGCGATCTCGCTCTTTGGTCTCAGCATCTGGGCCGGGTTCGGTGGCGGGCCGTTGCTGGCGCAACTATTGATCGACCACGTTAGTTATAACGCCGCGGCGTTGCTACTCGTCGTCGCGCCTGCGGTTGCACTGTTCGGTCTGATCGGGATCATCGTGCCGCCGCCTCACAGTGAGGCGCGTGGTTTGTCGATTCCACGCGAGGCGTTGCGCCCGGGACTCGGGCTCGCCTTCGGCGGCGTCGTGATGGCTGGGATCGTCGGTTTCGCGGTGCTCACATTCGACTTCCGTGATGGTGGGGGAGGCTCCTATGTGATCGCCGCGTATGGCGCAGCAACATTTCTTGGGCGGATCGTGCTCGGGCATCTCCCCGATCGACTGGGCTCATTCCGCACGGGTCTAATGGCATTCGGCCTCGCCTTTGTCGGCATCGCGATCATTGGCGTTTCGCCAACATGGTGGATTGCCATCGTCGGTGGCATGATCTGCGGTGCCGCGTGGTCCCTATTGTTCCCCGCCCTCGCGCTGATGGCGATCGACCGCACGCCGCCGCACCGGCGTGGAGCCGCGTTGGCGGTGTACACCGGCGGATTTGATCTCGGCTTTGCCGTCGCTGGGCCAATGCTGGGATTCGCCGCCGACGGGTTCGGGTACAGCGCGGTCTACGGCATTGGGGCGTTCTTCGCGTTGGCCGGACTCGGACTGGTGCTACTGAGTCGTTCGACGGCGACAGTTGCGGTCGCTAAACCCGTTTGAACTAGAGCTTCGCCATCCGGTCCTGCACCAGCGGCAAGACCTTGTCGAAGACACTGATCGCCTCGTCGATCTGGTCACGCGTGGTGATCAGCGGCGGCGAGATTTGGATGGCCGGGTCGCCACGATCGTCGGCGCGACACAGCAGGCCCTCGCCGATCAACATTGGCGACAGCGTGTCGCGCAGCAAGATGTTGCACTCGTCGTCTGAGAACGACTCTTTGGTGGCACGATCCTTGACGAGCTCCATCGCCCAGAAGTAGCCGGCACCGCGCACGTCGCCGATAATTTCGTAGCGGTCCTTCAGTCCGAGCAACTGGTCGCGAAGGTAATCCTGATTGTTGCGAACGTTGTCGAGTACACCCTCGCGCTCCATGATTTCGAGATTCTTCAGCGCCGCGGCGGCAACGATCGGATGCCCGCCGAAGGTAATGCCATGCAAGAACATTTCCTCCGTCGAGTTGAGCTTGTCCGCGATGCGGGGCCCGAACATGACGGCTCCCATCGGCTGGTAGCCGCTGGTCAGGCCCTTGGCGCAGGTGATGATGTCGGGCTGGTAGTCGAAGCGCTGAGATCCATACCACTCGCCGAGACGGCCATAGCCACAGATCGTCTCGTCGGCGGCGTGGAGTACGCCGTACTCCTTGCAGATCTCACCGACCCGCTGGTGATACTCGGGGTGGGGCGTAAAACAACCGCCCGCATTCTGGACGGGCTCCATGATCACCATCGAGACGGTCGAGGGATCCTCGAACTCGATCACATCGGCGACCTCTTCGGCGCACTTCAGATTGCAGCCGCCAGCGTCAGCGCAGTGGCCGCAGCGGTACGGGTTGGTCGGCGAAACGTGACGCACGCCGCTCATCAGTGGCTCGAACGGCGCGCGAATGCTGGTGATGCCGGTTAGGGAGAGGGCGCCAAAGGTCGTGCCGTGATAGGCGATCTTGCGCGCGATCACCTTGCGGCGCATCGGCTCACCATTGGCGTTGTGATAACTGCGCGCCAATTTGATCGCACCTTCAACGCCCTCGGACCCGCCCGAGACGAAGAACGAACGGTCAATGCTGTCAGGCGAGATCTCGGCCAACCTGGTTGCAAGCTCGATCGCCTTGGGATGCGAGTAGGTCCAGTTGGTGTAGTACGGCAGCTCCATCGCCTGCTCGAGCATCGCCTGACCGATCTCCTCGCCGTACGAGTAGCCAATCTGGACCGTAAAGAGACCACTCAGGAAATCCATGTAGCGATTGCCATCGGAATCGTGAAGATAGATATCTTCGCCGCGTACCATCACGGGGTGCTTGGCCGGGTCGTAGCCCGCCATCTGGGTGAAATGAAGCCACAGGTGCTTCATCGCCATTTCCTGTAGTAGTGCGGTGTCTACGGTCGCCATGGGTATCGCCTCCTTTTGGCATCGTAGACGCTCAACCCGTCGTGGTGGATTTTTTGTACGAATCAGAGGTATGCTGATCAGCATTCTGAGCGTCGCGTTTGCGCGGCGAGGAGGCACACGATGGCGATCGACCAGGGAATTGGTGCAAACACGGCGGCACTGCAGGCCGAGCGCGAGCGCTGGGTATCGGCATCTGTTTACACGCAACCGATCTTTGTGGATCATGCGCATGGCGCGCGGATCACAGATGTCGACGGGCGCGAATTTATCGATTTTGTCGGTGGTATCGGCACGCTCAACGGCGGGCATACGCCGGAGGCAGTCGTCGAGGCCGTGCAAGCGCAGGCCACGCGCTACATGCACCAGTGCTACTCGATCGTCCAGTATCAGCCGTACATCGAGGTCGTCAAGCGAATGGTCGCGTGTCATCCCGGAGCAGGGCCGTTCAAGGGCTTGCTGGTCAATTCGGGTGCCGAGGCGGTCGAGAATGCGGTCAAGATCGCGCGCTATGCGACAGGGCGGCAGGCGATCATCTCCTTCGAGCAGGGCTTCCACGGCCGCACATCGCTGGCGATGAGCTTGACGTCGAAGCCGATGCCGTACAAGAAGGGCTTTGGGCCGTTCGCGCCCGAAATTTACCGCGCGCCTGGCCCGTACCCCTATCGCGGCGTGTCGGGGGCCGATGCATTGGCGGGCCTGAAGAAGGTCTTCAAGTCACAGATCGATCCGTCTGCCGTCGCGGCCGTGATCTACGAGCCCGTGCAGGGTGAGGGTGGCTTTCTGCCAGCACCGGAGGGCTTCATTCAGGGGGTGTTCGAGCTCTGCCAAGAGCACGGGATCCTCTACATCGATGACGAGGTGCAGTCCGGGATGGGCCGCACGGGCACGCCATCGGCGATTGAGCATTTTGGTGTTTCACCGGACCTGGCGACGTGGGGCAAGTCGATGGGTGGCGGCCTGCCGATCGCGGGCGTGACCGGCCGCGCGGACCTGCTGGATGCCGTGCATCCGGGTGGGCTGGGTGGCACGTTTGGCGGCAATCCGATCTCGTGTGCTGCCGCGATCGTCGCGCTCGACGACGTGCTTGATGCCGACTATCAGGCGCGCGCGCAGGCGTTTGGCGATGACCTGCGATCCCGCTTGGATGGCATCGCAGCGCGCCACGAAGCGGTTGGCGAGGTGCGTGGCATGGGCGCAATGTTGGCGATCGAGCTCGTGCGCAACCGCCTGTCGAAGGAGCCGGCGGTCGAGGAGACGGGTCGCACGGTCGCGTTGGCGCGCGAGCGCGGTTTGTTGCTGATGGCTGCGGGCGTCTACTCGAACGTGATCCGCGTATTGGTGCCCTTGGTGGCGGATGCGCAGGATCTTGACGAGGGTTTCGCGATCCTCGAAGAGTCGCTCGCAGACGCCTTCGCCGGTCGCTGATCGTTGCTCGATTTCGTGATGGGGGGCGGACGCCACAACCGCGCGGATGTGAGGTCCGCCCCCCACGCACAACCACGCTCGACCAACGGTTTTAGGGGGCGGACCTCACATCCGCGCGGTTGTGGCGTCCGCCCCCACCACGAAATCGAGCAACGGCGCCGTGCGCGTCGGCTAAGCGCCTATTTCTGTAGACGAACCGTCGTCAAGACGATGTTTTTGACCTTGTTGCCGGCCCAGTCCTTGGCGTCGGCGCGGATCGAATAGCGCCCGACCTTGTTCGGCAGTCTGATCTTGATCAGAGTCTTGCCAGAGGAGACGTTGATGACCGTCGGGCCCTTGACGCGCTTGCCGGCCTTCGTAAAGACGCGCACCGTCAACGCGACGGGCTTGTCGCGCGTAATGCGAATCCTGACGAATGGAGCCTGTCGCTTGAACTTCTTTAGCTTCAACGGCTTCGGTGGTTTTGCCGGGCCGGTGATCACCGGCGGCGTCTTGAGATCCGTGGTGAAGGCTTCGCCCATCGTCGTGAACGCAGGGTCGCCTGTGATCGAGCCGAGCTTTTTGAGTTGCGTTGCCATCAACGTCATGTACTTGACCGGAGCGTCCTGGCGGGGGGCGTAACGACCCCACCCGCCGGTGTCATAGGCGGGCAGCACGGCCTTGGTCGCCGCGACGCTGCGGGTGAAGGCGTCTGCAAAACCGTCGTCGCCGGTGGCCTCGGCGAGATCGTTCATCGCCAGCACTGTCTGCAGATGACCGTTGAGGACGCGGTAGTTCGGTGCGAACACGTAGAGCGGGAACCAGAGACCATTGTTGTCGACCGCAATGCCGTCGGCAACGGCGCTATTACCAAAACGCATCGCTGCGTCAAGCATGCTGTCGTCGCCCGTGCGATTCCAGGCGCTAAGTCCGGCGGAGGCGGCGACTCCTACCGCCATGGCGCTCTCCCAATTCGGGGCGGTGCCCATCCACGGAAACAGGTAGGGCAGGTCATAGCCTTCCCCATTGGGTATTGCCAGCTTCAGTGCAGAGGTGAAGGCCGCGCCGACGCCGCCCTCGGCGACGACCTGTGTGCCTGGCTCGAGCACTGCGAAGAACGTACCGAGCGGCTGCACGCGTAGGCCCTGGCCCGTGTAGCTCTCGTAGACCACGCCGTCGATGCGGATGCGCGTGCCAGACGACGGCAGGTTGCGAGTGCTCAGGTACGTCACGTTGGCAGCCATCTCCATGAAGACGAGTTGTGCGAGCGCGGGCGAGAATGCGGACTGATTGCCGATCGCCGTTGCGCTTTTAATGATGGCTACGAGGGCTTTCTGACGATTGCCACCAAGCTGCTTGGCGAGGACGCGGGCCTGCGCGAGAGTATCGAGATGGCGGGCCCGGTCGCTGGCAGGTACGCCGACACGCGCCATTGACGCTGCCAGCGTTGCAGCAGACGCCTGACCCGCGCCAAACAGCACACAGATGACGCTGACTAGGGTTACGAGCGCACGAATTCGCACACGACTCAGGCTATCACTCCGATTGGCGAACCCGTCGGGTGCTGTTCACAATTGCTAGATGCGTGGCTGCCGGCACGATGGCAGCGCCTCGGGCGCCGGCCTGTACACGTGGTGGAAGAGATCGTGAAGGTTGTGTATGGATTGCTGTAGTTGGAAATACCGCAGCACAACTCGGGGGTAGATTGGGTGCATGAGCGCAGCCCGAGCAGCTGGCTATCTTCTCGATCAAGGTCCGTACCGGCGCGCGCTTGCGGTCGAGTTGGCGCGTGGCATCATCGAGGACGCGTGCTCGCCCGCCGACGAAGTTGCGGCTGCAAGTGTTGTGTTGCGTCAGGCCGGTTATCTGGATGAGGCACGCGCAGCCGCAGGTAGTGCGGCGGCCCGTGGAGCGTCTGTGCCACTGGATTGAAGTAGTTAGGGGCGGCGTTGGCAGCGTCGCCGACGCGGTCCGTTCAGCCGCGCTGCCTCGCGCCGGCGAATCACCTGACGACCTTAGGTATCGTTCCCTAGGAAACCTCAGGAGGCAGGCACGTGCGTATTGCGATCTGCGTGAAGGAAGTACCCGATCCAACCGCAGTGAAGCGGATCGACGACAGTACGCACCGACTGGTACGGGCGGGCGAGAATACGCTCAACCCGTACGATCGTCATGCGATTGAGGCGGCGGTACAGATCAAAGAAGGGCCAGCGCCAGACACGGAGATCACCGTTGTGACGGTGGCGCCCGCAAGCGCTGGGCGCAGCGTCGACCGAGCACTCGCACAGGGCGGTGATCGCTCGGTCCATGTTGCTGATGATGCAGCCGCGGGTAGCGATTTGCTCGGGACGGCGCGCATCCTCGCAGCAGCGCTCAAGCGCGAGTCGTTCGACCTGATTCTGCTTGGGCAGCAGGCTGCCGATAGCGAGTGTTATGTGATGGCGGGCCTCGTCGCCGAGTTGTTGGAGTTGCCATGCGTGACGCAAGCTGCCTCGATCGAACTCGGTGCTGGCAGTGTCACGATCAAGCGCCAGGTCGAGACGGGGTATGACACCGTCAAGGCCACGTTGCCGTGTGTGGTCTCGGTTTCCGATGCCATCAACGAGCCGCGCTACCCGCCACTTCCCGCGATTATGGGGGCCAAGCGCAAGCCGCACGAGGTCGTCTCGCTGGCCGAGCTCGGCATTGACGCCGCGACGGTCGGTGCAGTGGGTGCGGCAACAGTCGTTGGTGGACTGTCGAAGCCCGAGGGTCGTGGCGACACGATCGTGGTCGAGGACGACGGCACGGCGGCCGCACAGCTCCTTGCGTTCCTCGTCGAGAAGAAGTTGGTGGCCTAATGATTGGCATTGCAGTGCTCTGTGAGGTGCAGAGCGGAACGGTCACCCGTGGTTCGCTCGGCGTGCTCGAAGAGGCAGCCCGCCTTGGTGTTGCACTCGGCGAGCCGGTCACGGCGATCGTCTGTGGCAGCGCCATCGATGACGCCGCGATGGCTGCGCTCGGCGGCTTTGGTGCAGGGACGGTGCGCGTGGCCGACGATGCCCTGTTGGCCAGTGGAATCGCTCAGCCCGTTGTTGATGCCTGCGCCTCGGCACAGGACACGGGTGGGTACCGCTACTGGATCGCCGCTGCTTCGATTATGACTGCCGATGCCATGGCAGGTCTTGCCGCACGACTTGGCGCGGGCCTCGTGATCGACGCAGTCGAGCTGCACGCCGAAGGCGGGTCGCTTGTGACACGCCGCTCGGGCCTCGGCGATTCGGTGCTTGCGCATTGCGGGTTTACGACTCCCGTTGGGGTTGTTGTCACGCGCGCGAATGCGTTTGCGGCAACGGAGGGCAATGGCGGCTCGGCTCCGGTCGAGCGGTTTACACCATCGTTCCGCGCCTGGTCGCAGGCCGTGACGTTGGTCGGCCACGAGGATGCCGTCGAAACGGGGCCCGATATTAGCGCTGCCGATGTGCTGGTGGCCGGTGGTCGTGGGCTCGGTGATGCGAGCGGCTTCGGCACGATCGAGGAGCTCGCCGCAGCATTCGGTGGAGCTGTTGCCGCGACACGTGCCGTCGTAGATGCCGGTTGGTATCCCTATAGCGCGCAGGTGGGGCAGACGGGGAAGACCGTCACGCCGAAGCTCTACATCGCATGCGGCATATCGGGCGCGATCCAGCACAAGGTAGGCATGCAGGGTTCCGGCACGATCGTCGCGATCAACAAGGATAAGAACGCGCCGATCTTTGACTACGCCGACTTCGGCATCGTCGGCGATCTCCATACGATCGTGCCGAAGTTGACGGAACTGGTCAAGCAGCGAGGCTAGTGATGCGTGGCCTGCAAGCCCAATGGCTTGCAGGCCACTAACCCAGCGCCTCCTCGAGGCGAATCAGCTTTAGCGCGATCTCGATCATCAGCCAGTCGTCGGTCTTGATGTTGATGCCGGTCAGTTCTTCGATGCGACGCAGACGCTGACGCAACGTGTTTGGGTGCACGTAGAGCGACTGTGCGGTCGCGGAGATGTTGCCGCGCTGCCGGAGGAATTCTTCGAGGGTGCGTGTCAGCTGTGCTTGGCGCTGGCGGTCGTATTCGCCAAGCTTCCTGAGTGCGTCGCGCTGACGGTCGCGCACGTCCCCGTCGAGTGGGACGCGCAGGAGGTACTTGTACGGACCGAGACCGTCGTACGGCACGATTGCTGGCGCGTCGACGATGACCGGTGCGGTGAGTGCGGCCTGGCGCGCCTCCTTGAGTCCGGTTGTAAGTGCGGCAGCGCCGAGGCACGGGCTCGAGACGCCGACAATCAGCGGCAGACGATTGGTGCCCTCGCCGAGCGCCTTCTCGAGGCGACTTAGCGTCTCTGTTTCGTCAGCACCAATCACAGGGACGAGCGCAACCGCCTCCTCATCGCGCTGGTCAACGAGCACACCAGGCAATATGCGAACCATCGCCGTACGGTACCGCTCGAGCGCCTGCACACGGCCTTCGTCATCCGCATCGCGCCAACCAATCACCACCACAGCGAGTTTCGGCTGGGCGAAGTCGCAGCCGAGGCGACGTGCCCGATTCGATAGTCCGTCTGCAAAACGGCCTGCGGCGAGATCGGCAAAGAAGTCCTTGATCAGATTGCGTTCCTCGAGGCCTTCGATCAGTCGAATTTTCTTGATACCGACCGCCACCTGGGAGGCGATCGATGCAGCGAGTTCGCGGTCGTCGTGCGAGAAAACGCGGTGATCGCCTGCATGTGCAACGATCGCGCCGAGCACCTCGCCGTCCGCGAGCATCGGTATTAGCAGCGACCCTGGCTCAGGGGATCCACCCCAGAGCGCCGCCCCAAGGGTGGTCTGTACGGCACTTACGCTGCCGGCTTTGCGCGCCTCGGCGAGTTCACTGATAGTCACAGCGGATGGGGCGTCGCCGACCTCTGGCGCCGAGGCGTGGCGCTGCAGGCGGTCACCGCGGTCGAGTAGATAGACGTGTGCCGAGTCGGCACGTAGGAGTGGCAGTGCCTGTTCTGCCGCCGTTGGCAGTAGGTCATCGAGCGTTGTCGCGGACGACACCGCAGCCGACAGCACTGAAAGCCCCTCAAGTTCGCGCACGCGTCGGCGCGCTGCCTCGTACAGGCGCGCATTGACAATCGCCGAGGCCACCAGTGAGGCCGAGTGGATCACGAAGGCCGCGTCTTCTTCCGTGAAGACGCGTGGAGCCTCCGCGTGGAGGGCAATCACACCAATCATCTCGTCGTCCGGAGCGATCAGCGGCACGGACACAATCGACTGGTACTTCTCCTCTTCAAACTCGGGGAAATACTTGACGCGCGGATCTTGCAGCGCGTTCTCGGCGATGAAGACGGGCTCGCGATGTTGCGCGACCCAACCAGCTAGGCCTTCGCCACGACGCATCGAGACGAGCCCGATCTGGTCGCGATACCGCTCGTCTGATACGGAGCGCAACACCAGCGCGTCATTTGGTCCTTCGACAATGAAGATCAGTGTCGCGTGCGCACGCGTCTGCTGTGTGACGAGCTCGACGATAGCGCCGAGCACTTTCTCCAAATCAACGCTCGAAGAGACCGTACGAATGATCTCGTAGAGCACGCGACGTTCGTCGGCCGCCGAGCCGGGAGCGACAGGTGGAGGTGGGGTCCGTATGTTCAGAGTGGACACACTACCAATCGAGAATCGACTCTGTGGAAAACCGTCGAGGACAGTATCGGCAGCAACGTGCCGAAAAGTGCCACGATCTGGAACAAAATACTCGACACTCGAACTTCGATATGTGGAAATCGTCCCATAACGGGGCCCGGCAGTGCGTATCGCGTACATTGCCAGAACCAACACGCACCCCTACGTTTTCACTCATATCCGGGGACGCTCGGAACCCGGGGACGCCCGGTGGGGAGCAGGAGAGGAGTACGACACATGACAGATCTTGAGAACTACCTCGAAACACCGGGTCGCACCGACCAGGTCAAAGAGGTTCGAAAGATGATCGACGCCCAGGGCATCGAGTACATCTACTACCAGTTCGCATCGGTGACGGGGCGAATTATGGGCAAGGGTGCACCGGCGAAGCACTGGGAGAGCATGGCGCGCAAGGGCTTCCAGCTCGTTTACGGCGCTACTGCCAACCTCTTTGTTGATCGGCACGGCAAGTACATCGGCTACGGGCCAGAATCGCGCGAGCTGGTTGGTCTGCCCGACGCGGAGACCTTTGCGCAACTGCCGTGGGATCCGAAGGTCGCACGCGTCTTCTGCACGCTGTTCCGCGGTCGCGAAGAGGACGAGGACGCGGGTGCGTACCTGACCTCGGATTGTCGTGGACTACTCAAGCGCACGCAGGCCGCTTTCGAGGCCGAGACGGGCATGCACCTGCGCGCCGGTACCGAGCCAGAGATGATGTGGCTCAAGAACAACTCAGATGGCACGCCGTCTGTCGAAGGACTCTCGAAGCCGTACTGCTACCACATCGATCAGTTCTCCGAGTTCCAGCCTCTGATCCACAAGGTGATGGAGTACGCCGCAGGCTTGGGTCTCGACATGATCCAAGGTGACCACGAGGATGCGCCGGGTCAGCTGGAGTTGAACTTCAACTTCGATCGCGCCGAGAAGACGGCAGACAACCTCACGACCTACCGCCAGATCTGCAAGCAGGTCGGGCGCGAGATGAATGCGTTTCCGTGTTTCATGCCGAAGCCGTTCATGGGCGTTTCCGCCAATGGTTGTCACCACAACATCTCAATCTGGAAGGGCGATGAGAACATGTTCGACGCGCCCGACCCGACCAACCCGATGATGCCGGGCGACATTGGCCTGTGGGCGATCGGCGGCATTCTCAAGCACATTGGTGCTCTGACGGCAATCTCGTCGCCGACGGTCAACTCGTACCGGCGACTCTGGGACACGGGCTTCTGGGCACCGGTCTTTGCGGACTGGGGCTTCCAAAACCGCACGACGGCGCTGCGCGTGTCGGCGCCGGGTCGCTTCGAGTATCGCTCGGTCGACTCGGCTGTCAACCCGTACCTGTCGTTGACGTGTCTGATCGCGGCCATGCGTGACGGTATCGACAACAAGATCGATCCAGGCCAGCCAGAAGAGCGCAATATCTACGACGCGCTGGACGCGGGCAAAGACGTCAAGAAGATCCCGATGACGCTCGGCGAGGCGCTCGACGCGCTTGATGCTGACGACGTGATCAAGGGCGCACTGCCCGGTGATATGTACCGGGTGTTCAGTCATTACAAGCGGGACGAGTGGGAGCGCTATTGCGCCACCGTCACCGAATGGGACGTTCAGGAATACCTCGACATCCTCCCGTAAGGGCGGGGCGAGTACATCAACGACGCTACGAGGGCAGAGATCACCGTGTGCGGAATCGCTGGAATCATCTACAAGGACGGACAACACAACATCGGTCAGGACATGACCCGCATGTTGCAGTCCATGAAGCATCGTGGCCCGGATAGCACCGGGTACGCGCTGTATGCGCCGCCGACCGGGCACGTCGTGATGCGCTACACCGTCGCCAACACCACGACGCCGCGCGACTACGAGTTCCAGAATCGGCTCAAGAGCAATCGTCGAGAGGTCGAGTCGCGCATTGCGGCGGCCGGCGCCACGATCGTGGATTGCGAGCAGGAAACGCCCTATGCGTTTCGTTTGACGCTCGACTACAAGGGCGAACTGAAGGCAATCGCCGACCAGATCGAGGATGTTCGTGACTGCGAAGTGTTATCGCTCGGTCACTCGCTGGAGATCATCAAGGATCTCGGCGATGCTGAAACAGTCTCCGACCAGTACAACCTCGGTAAGTTCAGCGGCACGCACGCGATCGGGCACGTTCGCATGGCGACCGAGTCCGACGTGGACATTTCGGGGGCACACCCCTACTGGGCCTACCCATTCAGCGATATCGCAGTGGTCCATAACGGCCAGTTGACGAATTACTTCCAGTGGCGGCGACGTCTCGAGCGCAATGGTCACCGCTTCAATTCGGAGTGCGATTCGGAGATTATCGCCGTCTACATCGCCGAGAAGATGAGCGAAGGCCTCGGCCTCGAAGATGCAATGCGTCAGAGCCTCGAAGAGCTCGACGGCGTGTTTACGTACATGTGCGTGACAGCTGACGCCCTCGGTGTTGCGAAAGACGAGCTGGCTGCGAAGCCACTGGTCCTGTACGAAAGCGAGAACCTGATCGCAATGGCTTCGGAAGAAATCGCGATCCGCGCGATCGTTGACCACGAAATTGATACGTATGACCCCTATGAGGGCGAGGTGATGGTATGGACGCGCTAACCGGAGAGAACCAGATCGTCTATGACGCTCGTGGACTTGTTGAGCCGAATGCCGAGGTGCCGAAGACGTCGCGCATCGATGGCGAGAAGGCCGAGTTCGACGCGCTCGATTTGACGACACGGCAGATCAATCTCGAGTTGCGTTGGCTAATCAACGAGCAGGGCGTGACCGATGTCACGGTCAAGAATCCTGGCGCTAAGCACTCGCTTGCCGTGGGTCTTTTGACGCGCTGCAAGATCACCTTCGAAGGCAGCCTCGGCTACTTCGGCTGCGGCATCATCGATGGACCCGAGGTGCACATCAAGGGTCGCGTTGGCTGGTCGTCGTGCGAGAACATGATGAGCGGCACCGTTGTCGTCGAAGGTAACGCGGGGTCGTTGACGGGTGCTGCCATGCGTGGCGGCGACCTGGTCATCAAGGGGCGCGCCGGCGCTCGCAGCGGCATCGACCAGAAGGGCGGAACGATCTTGACGATGGGCTCCGTCGGTTCGATGACGGGCTTCATGATGCAGCGTGGTCGGCAGATCATCTGCGGCGATGCTGGCCATGGTCTCGGTGACTCGATGTACGACGGCACCATCTACGTCGCGGGCAACGTTCGGTCCCTCGGGGTCGACTGTGTTCCCGGCGAGTGGACGGACGCCGACACGGAGCTGATTGACCGCAAGTTTCGTATCTACGAGCTGGGTACGCCCCCCACGTTCCAGAAGTTCGTTTGCGGCAAGAAGCTCTACAACTACGACAACCTTGAGCCCTCCGAGCGCAAGCTCGTTCTCTAGGGAGATTGGAGATACCACTGATGAGTGATACTGCAGCTGAAATCGAGCGCAAGCGCGCAATCCTCGGGCGTAGCCCGATCTTCACCCCCGAGGTGATGAACGATATTCATATGAAGGCCGAGCTTGGCCGCTATCGCATGCGTGGCTTCTCGATGTTTAAGCCGATCCCGCATTGGGATCAGCTGATGTTTATGCCGGGCACCCTGACACGCTTCGTCATCGAGGGGTACCGCGAGAAGTGCGTCACGAAGACGGTTCTTGGAGCACGTTTTGCCAAGAAGCCGCTCGAGCTCGACATTCCGATCTACATCACGGGCATGAGTTTCGGCGCCCTGTCCCTCGAAGCCAAGATGGCACTTGCCAAGGGCGCATCGATGGCTGGCACCGCGACCTGTTCGGGCGAAGGCGGCATGATTCCGCCGGAGCGCGACCTGTCGACGAAGTGGTACTACCAGTTGATTCAGAGCCGTTACGGCTTCAACCCGCATCACCTGATGTGCGCAGATGCCGTCGAGTTCTTTATCGGCCAGGGCTGCAAGGTTGGGCTTGGTGGTCACCTGATGGGCCAGAAGGTGACGGAGCAGGTCGCAGAGATGCGTTCGCTGCCGGCTGGTATCGACCAGCGCTCGCCGGCTCGTCACCCTGACTGGCTGGGGCCGGACGATCTCTCGCTCAAGATCCAAGAGGTGCGTGAGGCGACGGATTATCAGATCCCAATCCAGTTGAAGATCGGCGCAAGCCGCGTCTACGACGACGTGCGCATGGCTGCGAAGTGCGGCCCTGACATCATCTATCTCGATGGCGCTGAGGGCGGCACGGGTGCCGGTCCGCATATCGCGACCGAAGAGACCGGTATTCCACTGATGGCGGCAATCCCCGAGGCGCGTCGCGCACTCGAGGATATCGGCTTGGTCGATGAGGTCGACCTCGTTGTCGCCGGTGGTATTCGCAATGGTGCCGACGTCGCCAAGTGCATCGCGCTCGGCGCCAAGGCTGTTGCGATCGGGCACTCGGCGCTGATGGCGTTGAACTGCAACAAGGAAATCCCGGGTATCACCGATTACGAAGGTACCGTCGGTGTCCCTGCCGGTCAGTGCTACCACTGTCACACGGGCCGTTGCCCGGTTGGTATTACGACGCAGGATCCGGAGCTACGCAAGCGTCTCGTCGTCGACGAGGCCGCTGAGCGTGTCTATAACTTCCTGCACACGATGACGCTCGAGGTCCAGATGTTGGCCCGCGCGTGCGGCAAGACCAACATCCATTCGCTCGAGCCCGAGGACCTTGCGGCCCTCACGGTCGAGGCGTCTGCGATGGCGAAGGTGCCGCTCGCCGGAACCAACTACATCCCCGGTGTCACCGAAGAACGGACCCTCAACGAGATCAAGACGCTCCTCGAGCGCAATCTCGTCAACCCAGTCGACTATCTGCCGCAGAGCGCGCCGATGGCGACGCAGGGCGACTAGGAGTCATCATGGCTGAAGATCATCACGTTGCGACAGAACGACACAATCCGGAACTAACGATTGGTATCTCGTCCGAGTACCTCGCTGGTAAGCGCTTCGATTATCAGGAGGACATCAAGGCGAGTGCCGATGTCGATCTGATGGAGTCGACGCCGGGCCAAGACATCAATTGGCTCGAGGACATCACGTTGCTTGCCGAGGACGGCGTGCCGGCCGTGTTCGACCGATACTCCAACTCGTTTATCAAGATCTACTTTGATATTCCTGCCGGTCAGGAAGACGAGGTTGCGCGCAAGGTGCTAATGAAGCATCTGCAGTCGGGCAACTCGTACGGTATTCAGCTCAAGCGGGATCACTGCAAGTTCCCGCAGCCGGAGCTTGGCCCCTGGGTCAAGAATTCGGCGACGGTCGGCACCAACTGGGTGCCATCGATCCTCCCGGGCTGGGAGTCGCCGGAAGGTCACTAGACCAGCCGTTGCATAGGTTGTGCCGTTGGGGCGGGTCGTAAGACCCGCCCCAACGTGTTCGTGGAGGGGGGCGGACCCCACAACCGCGGGGTTGGGCGGACGCCACAACCGCGGGGTTTTGATGTCCGCCCCCCATATTCAATCACGCTCGACAGACGGTTTTAGGGGGCGGACCCCACAACCCCGCGGTTGTGGCGTCCGCCCAACCCCGCGGTTGTGGCGTCCGCCCAACCCCGCGGTTGTGGGGTCCGCCCAACCCCGCGGATGTGGCGTCCGCCTCCAACGGGCAGGCGTCAGCTGGCGTTTTGCGAGTGCATTGCGGGTTGCATCAGGATCTTCACGACCTCAGAGTGCCCCCAGCAGTCGTCCGAGTTCCACCGCAGCAGATTGCACTGCTGGCAGGGCGTCACGGCGTGCGGCTGCATCAAAGCGGTCCGCTGGTCCTTGTACGCCGAGGATCGCGACGAGGCTGCCCGTGTGGTCGAAGACCGGCACTGCGATGGCTGCCAGATCCGCTTCGCGTTCCCCATCGGCCTCGCCCCAGCCGTGCTTGTGCACTTCATGCACCGTGGTCTCGAGCAGGCCCGGGTCGGTGATCGTGTGAGGAGTGAAGGCTTTGAGTTGATCGGCGATCACGGCTTCGCGTCCCTCACCGAAGGCGAGCACGACCTTGCCGACGGCGGTGGCGTGCGCAACGCTCGGTCGACCCACTAGGGCGGTGGAGCGGACGCTGCGACGGCTGGGCACGTGGTCGACGGTGACACCTTCGCCCGCCGCAGGGAGCGAGAGGGTCGCCGTCTCGCCCGTTGCGGCCGCGATCTGCTCGAGAATTGGGCGGGCGATCGCGCGAATATCGAGGCGCTGCAGGACGTGTGTGCCGAGTTGGAGCAGGCGCACGCCGAGACGGTAACGCCCTGTCGTCGAGACCCGTTCAACAAGCCCATGGTTGCCGAGCGTGCCGAGTAGGCGCGAAGCGGAGGAGGCCGAGACATCGAGACGCCGAGCGATCTCGTTGACGCCCAGCGGCTCGGGAGCGTCGGCGAGAATTTCGAGCACAGCGAGGGCGCGCTCGACGGCGGCGACAGGACGACCAGGTGTTGCCATCACGGCAATGGTACCCGGTTTCGTATGCTGTCGGGGATGGAGGTGGAGCAGCCACAATCGCATTGGGCGACGTTTCGCCTGCATTTTCCGGGTCGCTGGCAGCTCGCGCTGCGTTTCGGAGTAGTGGTTGGCGCACCACTCGCCGCAGGCTTCTCGGTGGGTGCGCGACCACTTGGTGCCGCTGCAGCCGCGAGTGCCCTGCTGATCGTGTTACTTGGACCGCCGGCGTACGGAATTGCTCGGCGCACCGAGGTGCTCGGCATCGCCGTGCTAGTGGGGGTGATGTGCGCCCTCGGAGCGTTGATACAAAGCCAGCTTTGGCTGGTCGTGCTCTTGCTGCTCGCCAGTGCAGCGTTCGTGGTGCTGCGCGGCTTCGATCGTGCTCTTGCGACGATCACCATCATCCCGATCGTTGGCGTTCTGATCGGAAGCGGTTCGGGCAATGGTCTCTATCCGGCAGTCGAACTCGCGGTGGCAGCCATCATCGGTGGCGGTTTCGTATTGCTGATCGATCGCGTCTGGCCCAGTAGTGAGCACCCGTCGGTACCGCTCGAGGGCAGAGCAGGCCGTTGGCAGTTCGCGCTCCTGCTGGCTGTGCCGGTCGTCTATCTCGCGGCGGCGCAGGTGAGCGACTGGCACTACGCCGCCTACGCCTTCGCAGCGCTCTCATTGATCGTGATTTTGACCTCACGCAGGACTGATCGTCGTGATCTGCCCGTGTTCTCTGGCATCTGCGTGATCGCTTTCGTGCTCGTGCATGTCTCGGCACTGCATGATCTGATCGTGTTGATGATTGTGGGCGTCGCGGCTGCCGGCGCTTGGCGGGGGCAGCAGGGAGTACTGCCGCTCTGGAGCATGCTTGGAGCGCTGCTGTTGTTGGTCGCGGCTGTCACCTAGGGTCAGACCCCTTTGTCCAGTCATGACCCCATCACGAAATCCCACCCCCATTCGACCCACCACAACCGCCTCTGGTTTCGCGATGGAGTCAGGCTCGATTTCGTGCTGTGGCCTCCGCCCCCAGCACGAAACCCCATCACGAAATCAAGCCTAATGCGAGACGGAGGCGGCAGCCTTCTCGGGGACCAACTGCTCTTCCATGAAGCGCGAGAGCCGGAACGGTTCGATCAGGTCTGGTACGCGATTCGTGGCAATCAACTCTGCCATCGTCTCGCCGCAGACCGCCGAGGCCTTGAAGCCCCAGGTGCCCCAGCCGGCGTCGATCAGGAAGTTCTCGACATCGGTCTTGCCCATGATCGGCGAGTAGTCCGGTGTCATATCGCAGTAGCCCGTCCACTGACGCAGGATCTTGAGACGCGCCAAGAGTGGCAAGATATCCAAGGAGTTGGGAGTGGAGTGCTCGAGGAACGTATTCGTCGAGCGCATGCTGTAGGTCGTGTACGGCTCGATCTCCGAGCCGATTAGGATCTCGCCACGGTCGGTCTGTGAGATGTAGATGTGCAGCGAGGCCGACACGATGATCTTGTGGAGGAGTGGCTTGACTGACTCCGTCACGAAGGCCTGCAGTGCGTGGTTCGTGATTGGCGTTTGCACGCCGGCCATATCCGTCACCTGCGTCGTCCAACCAGCGACGGCGCTCATCACGATGCCAGCGTCGATCGAGCCCTTGTTGGTGTCGACACCAATGCACTTGCCGGCGCCATCCTTGCGGATGCCTGTGACCTTGACGCCCTGGTGGATGTGACCGCCACGCATGCTGAACTGCGATCCGTAGCCCCAGACAACCGCGTCGTGGCGGAGCACCGAGCCCGGCGGGTGGTACAACGCGGCCTCGATCGGGTAGGGGATATCGAGCGACATATTCAGCTCGGGGCAGAGCTCTGCGATTTCGTCGCGGAAGATCAGACGCGAGTCGACACCGAGTAGCTTGTTGGTCTCGGCGCGCTCACGCTGCACGCGCACCGACGCATCGGTGTGGGCGAGTGTGAAGTGACCAAGATTCGACATCATCAAGTTGATGTCGAGGTCCTGTGAGAGACCGCGCCACAGTTCCATCGAGCGCTCGTAGAAGCGAATGCCTTCAGGCGTTCGGTAGTTCGAGCGGACGATCGACGTGTTGCGACCCGAACCGCCAGCACCGATGTAGTTCATTTCCAAGACAGCGATGTTCTCCGCCTTGAAGCCATGGTTCTTGACGAGGTAGTACGCCGTGCCGAGGCCGTGTGCGCCGCCACCAATGATCACAACGTCGTACGACTTCTTCATGTCGTACTTCTTGAAGAACGTGCGTCCTCGCAGCAGACCGGTCACGAGACCGTCACCCCTTCCGTACCGATTCCGATGGGATCGTTGGCCGGAGCCGAGACCTCATGCATATTGACTGCGTGGCCCGCGTGGTTGAGCGATTTGCGGACGTGCGTAATGACTTCCGAGCCGGTCATGATGTCGATCCGGTTCGGACGAACGAACAATTTTCCCGCCACGTGGCAGACCATGCCGACCGTGAAGACTGGGGCGCCGTCGGAGACGGGCAGCTTCCAGTTGGCCTCGCGTGCGAAGACTTCTTCCGCTCCCTCGCCTACCAGCGAGAAGAACGTCCAGCCGTCGGTGTGGTCGATCACGAGCGCAGCATTGCCTTCGCCGGCGAGCTGCGCTTGCAGATCCTCGACGAGTGCGCCGGCAGCGCCGGGCTGGCCCACGAAGATCACTTCGTCAGGAGTAATGCGGCCCTGCAACGTACCGGCCGGCTGCGTCAGCCCGTCGAGTGCGGCTTCGCGACCGAAGCAGCGGATCTTCGCTGCTCCCTTAACTTCGAATAGATCAGGCACGAAGTTTCACTCCCTCGGGATCGTAGAAGGCGTGGCTGCCGATCGTTGCCGGCGCGCCGCCAATGGTGATTGTGCCGCCCTCGATTGCATGCTCAGACGTAACCCATGCGAGACCGAGGGGATGGCCGAGCACGTACGACATCTTCGACGATGTCACACGGCCCGCGAGGTTTCCACCAATCGTGACGGAGGAACCCTCGGGCGGAGTAGCCATGCCAGGCTCCATCTTCCACGGCACGAGCATCTCTCGGGGGGTGCGTCGTTGCGCACGAATCAGCGCAGCTTTGCCGAGGAATTCGGGCTTGTCGAGTTTGACGGCCCACTCCATCGAGACCTTCCACGGATTCGTTTCGAAGTCTGTGTCCTGCGAGATGATGATGTGGCCTTTCTCCAAGCGGAGGAGGCGTTGCGCGTCGAGACCGAAGGGGCGGATATCCCATTCCTTGCCGGCCTCGAGGATGGCATCCCACATCTCGACCGCGTTGGCGGCCGGGAAATGCAACTCGTAGGCGAGCTCGCCGACGAAGCCGAGGCGAATTGCGAGGCACGAGACACCGTTGACCGTAATGCGGCGATGCCGCAGGTACGGGAACGACTCCTTGTCCAACGGATCGTCAGACAGCTTCTGGAGTAGCTCACGCGCGTGCGGTCCAGCGACGTTGACGGCTGCCAACGATGCGGTCTGGTTGACGACGAACACGTCGAGTCCCCAAGCCTCACGCCAATCCAGCATCCACGACTCGAGCCGCTCGGCGCCGGAGGTAGTGACGGTGCAGTAGAACGCACCACCTTCGAGGGCGCAGACGGTGCCGTCGTCGATGATCACGCCACCCTCCTCAAGCATCAGGCCGTAGCGCAACCTGCCAGGCTCGAGATCAGCGACGCGCATCGGGTAGATGCGCTCGAGGAACTCGACGACGTCGGGCCCTGCGAGCAGGAACTTACCGAGCGTGCCGACGTCGATAATGCCGACGCGATGACGCACGGCCTCGTACTCGGCCTGCATGTCGCCGTAGGAGAAGATGCGCTTCCACGGCCCGGCCCACAGTGTCGATGCGCCCATTTCTAGGTGCTTCTGGTGGAGCGGCGTATGGTTCTCGATGTGGTGGTTCGCACCCGCAGCCGCCTGCTCGATGCGGATCGGACGTACCGGCGGACGCAGGGTCGTCGGCGCGGAGACACGTGCTGCCTCGGCCGGCGTCTTGCGCTCGGCGATGGCCCGCAACTGGTCGGCGCAGAGGCGTCCCTGGCACGGACCCATCGTCACGGTTGTGTAGCGCTTGAGCAACTCGGCGGACTCGAAGCCCTCGTCGATGGCCTGCTCGACCTCCTTGACCGACACGTCCTCGCAGAGACAGACGTAGCCGGCGGTACCACAGGCGCGCGGTGCCGAGGCGGGCGGGTTGACGTAGAGCGGCAGACCGGCCGCAGCAGCTGCACCAGCCTGCGTACCCGACTGCTCGCAGTCGCTGAGCGACGTGCTCGTAATCGTCGTGTCGGCCGAGCTGGCCGAATCGCCGGCGAGTATGCACGGCATGTCGTAGGCGAGCCGGGGGAGATGCATGTTCTGCTGGATCGGCGAGCCGATGATCAGCAGATCGCAGGCGATCTCCTCGGTCGAGCCACCCGTTGCCTTGACGACGACGCCCGAGATCTTCTTGCGACCCTTGGCCTCGACGATTTCGCCACTGATCTGACGATTGCCGACACCACTGGCGTCAACGCCTGGTGCTGTCACAACCGCCTCGACGACGACGCCGGCTGCGACGAGCGTTCGCGCGTGCTCGACGGCCTCCGGCTGCTCGGCCCAGATGACTGCGCGCTCGCCCGGCTTGACGCCATGGACGCCCGCGAGGCGTGCAGCGCCGCGACCCATGAAGATGCCTGGCAGATCGTTGTTCGGGAAGATCCGGTGGACTTCCATGCCGCCAGCGGCAATCACGATCGCCTCTGGGTGGATGTGGATAACTTGCTCGGCGTTGAGCGCGAGCACCATTGGACCTTCGTAGATGCCGATCGCGGCGGTACCGCTCGACAACTTGATGTTGGTGTTGCCAGCGACGTCAGCGGCGAGTCGGTTGATCGCGTCCTTGGTCGGACCAGCAGCGACGCGGTCGCCCGGGACCACCTGCTCGTCGATCAGCATCACCTGTTTGCCCGCCGCAGCAGCAGCGTTCGCAGCCGCGAGGCCAGCGACACCAGCGCCGATCACGAGCACGTCGGGATGACGATTGATGCGATCGATGTCTTTGGGCACATCGTTCTTATCCGAGAAGCCAAGCCCTGCCACGCGGCGAATTACGCCCTCCGCCATCGGCCAGGCGAACTTCGGCTTGATGCCAGCCTTGTAGTAGAAACCCACGGGCATCAGCGCGTGGAAGTTGTCGATCACGTTGAGTGCGTCGCGATCCACCGATGGCCAAGCATTCTGGCGCGAAACGGTCTGACCATCCTTGGCGGCACACTGGCAGGCACGGACGTTGACTTCGCCATCGACCGTCACCAAGCAGTTCGGACAATCGCCCGACAGGCAGTAGAGACCACGCGGTCGGTGGTACTTGAATGAGCGCGAGAAGACGCGGACGCCATCCCGGTACAGCGCAGAGGCGAGCGAGTCGCCTGGCTGGATGGCGACTTCGCGCCCTTCAAAAGCAATACTCACGCCGAACCCTCCTGATACTCCTCGCCCGGCTGAGCCAGAACGATATTGGAGCGTGTATCGCGGACGATCGTGTACCAGCGGCGGGTGCCGCTGGAGTGGAACCAGCGCTCTCGCTGCACGCCGGCGACATTGGCGCGGAGCCAGAGATGGGCGATCGCCTCCTCGTCAGGTGCGTCAGAGGCGAGTGGGGGGCGGACTTCGCCACCGTACGAGAATTCCGATACGGGACGGGCACCAAACGGTGTTTGTATATGGAAGTGGCTCACAGTGGGTTAAGGGTAGGGGGCGGAAATAGGCTCTGCATTGTGGAAGGTATACACACTCGGGGGGATGTTTGCGGTACCTACGGCCCTCTCTTCGCGGGAAACAACTCCTGTAGCCTTGTTGCGCTGGTATCGGTGCTTGGCAGTCATCGGCGCTCTCTGCCGCATGAGCACAGTAGTTTCCCCATAGTAACGCCCCTTAGGAGTCTGTCGTACCGATGAAATCGAGTCTTGAAATTGCGCAAGAGCACGTGCTCCGTCCGATTGCGGAGATTGCCGCCGAATATGGCATTGAGCCAGATGAGCTCGAGTTGTATGGTCGCTACAAGGCGAAGGTCGAGTTGTCGCTGCTCGATCGCCTCAAGGACCGCCCGGACGGCAAGATCATTAACGTCACGGCGATTACGCCGACGCCTGCCGGTGAGGGGAAGACGACGACTGCGGTATCGCTGACGCAGGGCATGGGCAAGATTGGTCGCCGCGCCATGTTGGCGTTGCGTGAGCCGTCGCTCGGACCGGTCTTCGGTGTCAAGGGTGGTGCTGCCGGTGGTGGCTACGCCCAGGTCGTGCCGATGGAGGATCTCAACCTGCACTTCACAGGGGACGTCCACGCCATTACGGCTGCGAATAACCTCTTGTCTGCCCTTGTTGACGCGCACATCTTCCACGGGCACAGCCCGCAGATCAAGACGGTCACATGGCGTCGTGCAATCGATGTCACGGATCGCTCGCTGCGCAACATCGTGACGGGCCTTGGTGGCGCGAAGAATGGCATTCCTGCCGAGTCCGGCTTCGACATCACGGCGGCCAGCGAAGTGATGGCGATCATGGCGCTCGCGACGGATCTGCCCGACCTGCGCAAGAAGCTCGGCGCAATCACCGTCGGTTACACGGTGGCAGGCGATCCGGTCACGGCCGAGGACATTAAGGCTGCTGGCTCGATGGCCGTGCTGTTGCGCGATGCAATCAAGCCGAACATCGTGCAGACGCTCGAGGGTCAGCTCTGTCTGGTGCACTGTGGACCATTCGCGAACATCGCGCACGGCAACAATTCGATCATCGCCGATCGGATTGGACTCAAGCTCGGCGAGTACCTGATTACGGAGTCGGGCTTTGCCGCCGACCTTGGCATGGAGAAGTTCATGAATATTGTCTGCCGTGTCGGTGGGCTCAAGCCGCACGTGGTCGTGATTGTTGCGACGGTGCGCGCGCTGCGGTATCACGGTGGCGGCGATTGGAAGACGACCGCTGAGATGGCACAGATGCGTGCCGAGGTCGAGACGGGCATGGCGAATCTCGCTAAGCACATTGAGAACGTGCGTGCCTTCGGCATTCAGCCCGTCGTTACGATCAACACACGTCCGGACGATCAGCAGGAACTACTCGAGTTGATCAAGACGCTCGCCTTGGAGGCCGGCGCCTTTGGTGCGGCGATCCATAACGGGTTCGGTGCGGGTGGCGAGGGCACGACGGAGCTCGCCGAGATCGTCGTGGCTGCTGCCGACGCACCGTCGGACTTCAAGATGCTCTACGAAGACAACGAGCCCGTCGCCGCCAAGATCGAGCGTATTGCCAAGGTCGTGTACGGCGCTGACGGCATCAATCTATTGCCGGCTGCGGAGGCCGCGATCGTTCGCTTCGAGAAGGAAGGCATCGCGCATCTGCCGATCTGCATGGCGAAGTCGCACCTCTCGCTCTCGCACGATCCGACGTTGCGCAACCGCCCAACGGGCTTTATCGTGCCGATTCGCGACATCCGCTCGTACACGGGTGCCGGCATGCTGGTGCCGCTCTGCGGCGACATGCTACAGATGCCGGGTCTTGGTGCAGTGCCTGCCGCTAACGCGATTGACCTCGCGCCGGACGGCACTGTCGTCGGTCTGTTCTAGCCCTATTGAGTGCACAAAAGGACCCGGGTCCTTTTGTGCAGCCAAGCACTGGGGCCGTTCCGACAGCGCTGCTTTTGGAACGGCCCCAGTGGTAAACCGTGGAGCGAGATCAGCTGGCCCGAACGGGCGAATTCGTCGACGTCACCCGGTGCACATGCGTACACTAGTCGGGTCGTGCTGATCTTCCTCCTTCTGCCGAACGCGCCCTGGTGGCTTCTACTCACGTTGCCAGGGCTCATGTTCGTCGGCTGGCTCGATCTCCGCACGCTCGAGCTGCGTGCCATCGTCACTTTCTGGTGGCTGCTCCTCGTGCTGCTCTTGTTCATACCCGGTTGGATCGCACTCAAGATCTTCGCGACGATGCGGCGGCGTCGGCTGGCATGACGCCGGCAACGCCACATGTCAAGAGGACGCCTCGGCGGATGCGCTCAGGCAAGGTCGTGTTGCCGGTCGTCGCCGTCCTGCTGATCGCGCTCGCGCTCGGCTCCCGCGCCTGTGGTACGGATGCTCAGAAGGTGTCGCAGCAGCAGGCCCTCGAGATCGCCACTGCAGCGGCGGGCTTCCCTGTCACCGACTCGCGCGTGCAGTTCGTCCGTCAGGGCGTGCAATCGGTGCCCGCCTGGGTCGTGGGCGTGAAGGGTTCGGATGGCGAGGCCAAGACGTTCGTGATCGATGGGCGTAGTGGGTCGATCATCCGCATCGTCTCGGAGTAGCTATTCCGCTTCGGTTTCGTGGTGGGGGGCGGACGCCACAACCCCGCGGATGTGAGGTCCGCCCCCCCACGCAACCACGCTCGACAGACGGTTTCAGGGGGCGGACCTCACATCCGCGGGGTTGTGGCGTCCGCCCCCCACCACGAAACCGAAGCGCCCCCCCCAACACGAAAATTGGGCTCCGCTACCACCTAGTGGTGGCAGCGGAGCCCGGTCTCAGCTCAGCAGTTTGCGGCGCCGAATGACGCCGCGGTTGCGCTAGCCGTAGTTCTTCCAGATGCCAGCGATAATCGCGGACGCAATAGCGGCCGAAACAATGATGATTGTGAACAGCCGTGGTGGCAACTGCTCGGGTCGGAACTGCACTTGCTTCTCTCGTGCCATGGTTCTAGACCTCCGTTCCGGATGCGGCACCGGGGATGGTGCTGGTGGCGCCGCCGTTTTTGAGGCGCAGGCGTTCAACCGTCACCTGCATGCGTCGATTTTCGGTGTGCACCCAAGCAATCAGGGACAGGACCATCAGGGCAATACCCAGTGCTGTCAGCACGTAGATCCCGTTTGTGAACCCCGGTCCGTAGGTGAAGAAGGCGCCAACCGCATCGGTTAGGCCATTCTGGTCGACCGCGTCTGGTGCGGTATTCATGCCTCACTCCCTTCATCATCAGCTCTTCGATACATATGTCGCATCCATAGGGCTGCTGCCACCACGATGGTGACGAGCAGGCCCACAGCGATCAGCAGACCTGGCATGTCAGTGCACCAGTTCCTTCACTGCTGCGCGTGTGATCGCATCGGCGGAGACGACTGAGCCGTCGACGTCGATGATGGTCTCGTGGGTTCCGGCGAACTCGGGGAAGAAGTCATGCCCGAACTCGGCGCTATCAAGGCCTTCGACCTCGACCTCGATCGGGACGCGCAAGAGATTCATCTTCTTGAGGATCCATGCAATCACGTAGCCCGGAATGAAGGCCAACGGGAAGAACACCAGGATGCCGAGTAGCTGTCCGCTGAACGACGAGGGGATCGAGTTGATACCCGTCGGATAGCCCGCGGCGAAGATGCCGACCCAGAGGAGTCCGAAGAACCCGGCCACACCGTGCACGGCCACCGCACCGACTACGTCATCGATGCGCAGCTTGCTCTCGATCAGGCCGCCGATGTACACCACGAGTGCAGCGGTGCCAGCCGACAGCAGAAGCACGAGCGACGGATGGTAGATATCCGCACCAGCCGAAACGGCGATAACGCCGGCGAGCCCGCCGGACACGGTCCAGAATGGATTGCCCTTGCTGGCGAAGTAGCCACCGATAAACCCACCGGCAAACCCGACGGTGATGGTGAACGTGATGGCCGACAACGTTGTCGGGCTCAGATAGATATTGAGCCAACCCGGGAACGCGGTCGACGTGATCACCAGACAGGCTGCATAGAACCCGTAGAAGCCGGTGAAGATGAGCATCAGTCCCAGCAAGGTTATGTGCAGGTTATGCGGTAGGAAACGCCGCATCTTGCCCGTGATGTCGTAGCGTCCGATCCTCGGTCCGAGCTGCATCAGCACGCCAAGGGTGAAGACGCCCGCGACACCGTGGACGACACCGCTGGCGATCGCGTCATGGAAGCCGTAGTCCGTGACGAGCCAGCCACCTGCGCTCCAACCCCACGCCGCATCGAGGATCCAGACGATCGAACCCAGGACGACGGCGAGCAGGAGAAATGCCGACAGGCGAATTCGCTCCATCACTCCACCGGACATGATTGATGCTGTTGTCCATGAGAACAGCAGGAACGCCGCCCAGAAGACACCGGTGATGTTGTCGGATAGGTTCGGCCCCATGTAGTCGCCCCACGGAATCGTGGAGGCGCAGAATGCGGCCTCGGGCGAGTCGCCCCAAGGGTTGGTCGGGATGAAGCCCCTCTGGAAGCAGCCGTAGATGACCCAACCGAAGTAGTAGAACGAAGGGGTCACAACGGCGATCGTCAGGATGTTCTTGAGGGCGGTCGCCATGACGTTCTTGCGGCGGGCGATGCCCGCCTCATAGGTCATGAAGCCCGCGTGGATCAACCACATGATTGCGACGGTGAAGAAGTAGAACTGCTCCGCGATGATCTTCGAATCAAACGTGATCATCGAGTTGAGCGTCTCCGTATCCACCGCCTGCATGAGTACCGGTGTCACGCCGTTCTCCTCTCCTCGGGGCGCGGAACCGCGTCCTGCGGAGAGCGAACCAGTCTGCTGAGACCGAGTCAAGGTCAAAACAGAACCAATCCAGTGCCGTCGCCACTCCTGCTGTCGAAAAGGAGTGCCGACAACACCTTTGATTGTGACAAGTAGACGTTTCGTGCTTTCGGGCACCCCGTGTGGACCCGATGCGCGATAACATCACCGCTGTAAGCAGGGATGTCGGTGCTCCGCGTCGCCGTAAGTGGCAGACTACGGAGGTGCACTCCTCGACGAGCACCGCAACCTGTGGGATTCCTGCACTCGACAACCTCTTAAGCGGGATCTTCTGGGGTGACAATGTTGTTTTCCGCGCCGCGCACCAGGACGCCGACACGGGAGCATTTATACGCGCCTTTGCCACCGCCGAGGGCTATAGCGGCGCCGGCGTCGTGATGTTCGACTCGACACGCACCATGCCCAATGGGACCGAGGAGATGATCCGCATCGACGCGTCCGCGTCCGACGTTGACGCGTTGATCCAGAGTGTTCTCGCATTCGGACGCGAGCTCGGTGCGGGTGGATTAATCGTGTTCGACGATCTCGCCGACCTCGTCGCCCGGTTTGATGAGGAGAGCGCCCGGCGCTTCTTCCTCCGCGTCTGCCCGTCGCTGCTGCGCATCGGCGCGGTCGCCTGTTGGACGCTCGGGTGTGGCGTCTCCGATGCACTCACCGAGGAGATTCGGCGGATCACCCAGATTGTGATTCGCGTCGAAGTGGAGCAGATCGTGATCACCAAGGCAGAGGCGCGCCCCTTGAACGCGGTCGGAACGGTTCTCAGCTACTACGTCGAGGACGGCGGTGTTCCATCGGTCGAGGAGATCAGCGATGCGAGTCGGCTCGGTGCTGCGCTCGGCTCCATGCGCGCGCACCGCAGCCTCTCGCAATCGCAGATCGCCCGCTTGGCGGGCGTCTCGCCCAGCGCGATTTCACAGGCTGAGCGCGGGCAGCGCGGCCTCTCGGTCAGTACCCTGTTGCGCTTGGCAACGGGCCTAGGGATGACACTCGACGAGCTCGTCGTCGGCCAAGCAGAGCCCAGCTACCGCATTCGCGGTCGAACGGCGCCGCATCGCGGGGGCGCCTCGCGGATCGCACTCGTCGACGGCGCAGAGACCGCCTATCGCCTCTACGAGTTTCGTCTGGACCCCGGCGCGCACGGCTCGCCCCCGACACATCCGCGCGGCACCGAACTGGTGCTCCTCGGACAGGGACTGCTGATGGTGACCATGACCGATGGTTCGACACCCGTCATACGTGAAGGCGAGGCCTTGGTCGCCGCCGGTGCCGGGATCGCCGATTGGCACAACCTCGCGGAGGATCAGGCAATCGGCTTCTGGCTCGTGGTCTAAACCAAAAAAAGGGCCTCGCCTGATACTGCAGAGACAGCATCAAGCGAGGCCCTTTTGGCGTGCGCTTAGGCCTGTGCGACCTCGGCCAACAAGGTCTCGGCGAGCTCCTTCTTCTGCTCCGGCGTCATCTTCTTCGTCTCGTTCTTGATCGAGCGCTCGTTGACGACCTGGTTCCAGTAGTCGAGCGACTCCATGCCCAGCAGCGCGGTCTTGCCGACGAACTGACGGAGGATTTCGTTGGTCGGACCCATCACCCAGCCGGCCTTGCCGTCACGAACATAGCGCTCGAGCTCAAGCGGCGACTTCTTGTACGACGTGCCGCCAGCCGAATGCATCATCTCGTCCACGACGAGTCCACAATTCTTGGCAGCAGAGAACTTCAACTGCCAAAGCCAGTGCAGGTAGGTGCCGCGGGCGTACTCGTTGCGGTCGAGGCGGCGCTGGCCGCCTTCGGTGACCGCATCCATCGCAGCGGCGATCGAATAGTTCATGCAGCGGACCGCATTCGTGTCGATGATCGCCTCACCAACCGAGTCTTGGATCGTCGGGTAGTCGCAAACGCGCATACCAACATCCTTGTGGACCTTACGGGTCGTGTGCTGGATGCAGATGTCGATGGCGCCCAATGAGATGCCGTTCCAGCAGGCGCTCGATGAGAGCAAGAAGAACGTGTCGACGGCCTCGTCGTTCATCCAAGCACCATCACCGATCGCTCCGACCATGCGCTCTTCGGCCAGTAACTTCCAATCGAGCAGGAGCGAACCCGACTGATTGCCGCGCAGGCCCATGGCATCCCACTCAGCAGGGTCCGACTCGACCTCATCATTGGTCACGAGCCAGCAGGTCAGATCAGAATAGGCTTTAAAATCCGGTGATGTCGTCTGCAGGACGTACCAGTCGGCAAAGCCGCCGGAGGTCGTCCACGACGACTTCTTGAGCACTTCGTAGCCGCCGTCGACCTTGCGGACTCCGGACGAAATGGGGTACCAGAAGTGCGAGCCCGTCTCGGGATCCGAGAAGGACAGCGTGCCGATCAACTTCTCCGACACGATCCGCTTGAGGTAATTCTCGACATGCCAATCTGTCGCGGTCAGGCGCAGCGTCTCGACCGCAGCTATGTGCATCGTGTAGCACATCGCAGTCGATGCGCAGCCGTAGCGCGCGATCGTTTCGGTTGCGACGACCAGCATCGTGTGGTTCTGGCCGAGGCCGCCCCACTCTTTCGGCAGCGTCAGGCCCAAGAAGGGTCCGAGTGCCTCGAGACTCTCGCGTGGAAAGATCAGCTCGCGATCGTTTTGCGCGGCACGGGGACGGATCTCCTGCTCGCAGATCTCGATCAGCTGCTCGCGCAACTTAAGTTGCGCGTCGTTCAAGAACCAGTCCGGATTGAACATCGGATCAAGTCCAGCCTTCGCGCCCTCTACAGCAACCGCCATGATGGGTCTCCTTCTCCCTCTACACCAACCTCGCGGGTGGTGTTATGCCAAATCTGCTGCTGAAAGGCTACCGCAAGCGTAGCCCTGTGTGGTGGTGAACGCAAACATGACGGTGAAGCATTGGGTGGTGCAGGTGGACATGCCGAACACCTGCACCACCCCAATTCCTTAGAACAGGGTCAGATAGCGACGCAGTTCCCAGTCGCTGACCGTAGTGTGGAAGTCCTGCCACTCTTCGCGCTTGACCTCGGCGAAGTAGTCGAGGTACGAGCGACCGTCCATCGAGCCAAGCCAGTCTCGGATCGGGGCACACTGTTCGGCCGCACGGATGGCGTCGAGCAGGTTGGCGGGCAGCGTCTTGATCTTGCGCTTCTTGATCTCGTCGGGCGAGAGTGTGTAGAGGTTCTCAAGGTTCGGCTCGCCCGGATTCGCGTTGGTGTCAATGCCGTCGATGCCGCAGCCGATTAGGGCCGCAGCGGCGAGGTACGGGTTGGCCGCACCGTCGGTCGCGCGAATCTCGATGCGGCCGGGTGCGGGGATCCGAATCGCCTGCGTACGATTGTTCATGCCGTAGGTCGCGTAGGCCGGAGCCCAGGTGGCACCAGAGGTCGGCGCGCCGACGCCCATCCGCTTATACGAGTTGACGGTCGGCGCGAGGATGGCACTGAGGCCTTCCATGTTCTTGGTGATGCCGCCGAGAAACTGGTAGGCGAGCTTCGAGAGGCCGAGTCCACGAGGATCCTTCTTGTCTTCGAAGAGGTTCTTCTTGCCGGTCGGATCCCACAACGAGATGTGGAGGTGGCCACCATTGCCGGTCAGGTTCGAGAACGGCTTCGGCATGAACGTCGTCAATAGGCCGCGCTCCTGCGCCATGGCATGGACCATGTAGCGGAAGAAGATCGCCCTGTCTGCCGTGCGGAGCGCGTCGTCGTACTCGAAGTTGAGTTCGAACTGGCCGTTGGCGTCCTCATGGTCGTTGGCATAGTTGCCCCAACCAAGACCATTCATATTCTTCGACAACTGGGTGATGAATTCGTAGGAACGCGTGATGCCCTTCATGTCGTAACAAGGCTGATCGAGCGTGTCGAGATCGTCGGCGATCACGATTTTGCCGTCGCGTTCCTTGAGCAGGAAAAACTCGAGTTCCATGCCCATCTTGAGGCGATAGCCGAGCTTCTCGGCACGCGCTACGGCGTTCTTGAGGATCGTGCGCGGGCAGAAGTTGAAGGGCTCGCCATCGATCGTGATGTCGCAGGCAAAGCGCGCGAGGCCCGGCTTGAAGGGCACGGGCGTGTACGAGCGCGGATCAGGAATCGCGGCGATGTCGGGCGACGCTGGTGTCTGGCCGATCGGGCCGGCGGCGAAGCCAGCGAAGCCAGCACCGTCGTCGAACAACATGTCGAGGCGCTCAGCAGGCACGAGTTTGGCGCTCGGTTTACCGTGCATATCAACGAATTGCGCGAAGAAGAACTCGATACCGTCGGCCTTGGCGCGACGGCGAACGTCTTCCTTATTCTTGGGGTCGGCCACCGTGGTCTCCTCGGATCGCGGGTTGGGGCAAAGGCATGCTAGACGAACCTTTAGTGGTTTGGAAGGTTTTGATCGGCAAGTGGAATCACGTGCACCGTGACGCCGTCCTTGCGGAGTTTCTTGGCGAGTTCGGCGCCGGCGTCGCCTTCGGTGAAGCGGTGGATGCCCGTTCCGGGTGTCTCGTCGATCACGATCAGTTTGGCGCCCCGTGCCCGTGCCACGCGGGCAAGTGATTGTCGCCTTGCGCGTCACCGAGATCTGGTCATCGGCGGCAATCCCCGCGGCGGTGACCGTGTCAACCGCGTGGCCGACCCAGCCACGGATGAAGATGATGAGCAGGACGACGGTAAACCAGCCCAACTAAGAGGCCACGAACTGAGCCCGCCGATATGGTCAGAGGCCGTACACGTAGGCAGTCAAGGGGTAAAGGCGCGTTCAGTGTACCAATATCAAGCAATGCTTCTTTTCTCTCGGTTGAGGCAGCGAAACGGCGAGTTCTGCCTGGCACCGGTCAGCACTCGCCGTCAGGGATGTGCTGCGTGCACTAGGCCGACGCTGCTAGCGTGCCGCTCGTGAAGGCTGATACGCATCCCGATTACCCCGTCGTGACGATTTCGTGCGCGTGCGGCAATTCGTTCGAGACTCGCTCCACCAAGGGCGAGTACAACGTCGAGGTCTGTTCTGAGTGTCACCCGTTCTATACGGGCACTCAGAAGCTGATCGACGTTGGTGGCCGGGTCGAGCGCTTTAACAAGCGCCGGGCCAAGCAGTCATCCTAGTCTAGGCAGCGGGTACGACCATGAGCCAAGCGGTCGGAGGTCAAGCCGTAGTGGAGGGTGTGATGATGCGCACCCCGTCGGCGTGGGCCGTGGCGATTCGTCGACCCGATGGCCGAATTACCACCGTCGTCGAAGATGCGCGTTCGGTTGCGCTGCGCTATCCCATGCTGCGTTGGCCCTTCATCCGTGGCGTCGTCGCCCTTGGCGAATCGCTTGTAATCGGCATGAAGGCGCTGTCCTTGGCCGCCCGCCTCTCGTCAACCGATCACGAGGAGGTAGGAGAAGACGGTGTAGACGGTGAGATCAGTAAGAAGGAGATCATGATTGCCCTGGTTGTCGCCGTGGTCTTCAGCATCGCCTTCTTCAAGGTCGTGCCAACGGTGATCGCCAACTTCCTGCCGGTTGACGACACCTTTGCCTTTGTGCTGATTGAGGGTCTAATTCGCGTCGGGCTGTTTATCAGCTACCTCGTGTTCCTCTCGTTTCTGCCCGACCTGCGCAGGGTCTTTCAGTTCCACTCGGCTGAACACATGGCGATCAACGCACTCGAGCAGGGCGCGCCGCGCACCGCCGCAGCCGCCGCGGGTTACAGCCGCATCCACCTTCGCTGCGGCACAGCCTTCCTGCTGTGGGTGATGGTGATCGCGATCATCGTCTTCGCCTTCGTCGGACGTCCGGATCTGGTTTGGCTGATCGCTTCGCGGATCCTGCTCGTACCTGTCATCGCCGGGGCCGCCTACGAAGTGATTCGCGTCGCATCGCGCTACGACAGTCATCCGATTGTGCACGGGATCCTTTGGCCGGGCCTGATGCTGCAGCGACTCACGACACGGCCTGCCGAGCTCGAGCACCTTGAGGTTGCTGTGGCGGCGCTCGATGCAGTGCTCCTGCGTGAGGAGACGAATCGCGCGGCTCGCGCCGAAGCGCCCATCGACGTAATGGCCTGAGTCGCTCCGCGGCTCGCCCACGTACCCTGCTGCTATGGAACGACTCGTTGCTCAGATCGAACGCTCGTTTGCCGATGTCGAAAACGAGCTCGCCGACCCGACGGTCTTGAGCGACCATCAGCGGCTCGCCGAGGTGGGGCGCACGCATCGTCGATTGCAGACCGCCAATGATCTCGCGAAGCGCTGGCGGGTCGCGAGCCAACTCGTGGCCGACGCCGAGGGTGGGCTGGAAAGCGAAACAGACGCCGAAGTGCGCGCATACCTGCTCGACGAACTCGAATCCGCGCGCGCCGACCTACCGGTGATCGAAGAGGAGCTGCGGGTCGCGATGCTCGAGCACGACCCGGCCGACGATCGCAACGTGATCATCGAGTTGCGTGGAGGCACGGGCGGAGAAGAGGCCTCGCTGTTTGCTGCAGACCTCTTCAAGATGCTGACGGGCTATGCCGATCGGCTCGGCTACAAGCATCAAGTGTTGACGAGCGACGCGACCGACTCGGGTGGCCTCAAGGATGTCGCCTTCGAGATCACGGGCGACGGCGCCTACTCGGCCTTCAAGTGGGAATCGGGCGTCCATCGTGTCCAACGTGTACCCGCCACGGAGACGCAAGGGCGTATCCACACCTCAACGGCGACGGTTGCCGTGCTGCCCGAGGCCGAAGAGGTCGAGGTCTCGATCGAGCAGAAGGATCTCAAGATCGACGTCTACCGCGCCACCGGCCCGGGTGGACAGTCGGTCAACACGACCGATTCCGCAGTGCGCATTACCCACCTGCCGACGGGGGTCGTGGTGGCGTGCCAAGACGAGCGATCGCAGTTGCAGAATCGCGAGCGAGCAATGAAGATTCTGCGCGCTCGTATCTACGAGGCCGAACGCGAGCGGCTCGCGGCTGAGCAGGCCGCAACCCGTAAATCGCAGATCGGCACCGGCTCGCGCTCCGAGAAGATCCGCACATACAACTATCCGCAGAGTCGGATCACCGACCACCGCATCAAGTTCACCTCACACGATTTTGAGCAGGTCATGCTCGGCGCACTCGAACCGTTTACCAGCGCATTGCAGTCCGATTGGAATCGCCAACAGTTGGAGGAAGCGGCCTCCGGCAACGACGATGGCTGAGGCGCTGCCTGGCGGCATGCGCACCGTCAAGGATGTGGTCGCACTGTCGGCGGCGTACCTCGACGCCAAGGGGTTGCCAACGGCGCGCCTCGATGCCGAGAAGCTGATCGGCAGCGTGCTCGAGCTCGATCGACTCGAGCTCTACCTGCATCACGATCGCCCGGTCACGCCCGCCGAACTCGATGCGATCCGGCCACTCTTGCGTCGACGCGCCGACCTCGAACCCGTCGCCTACATCCTCGGCACCGTCGGTTTTCATCGCGTGGTGCTTAAGACGGACGCACGCGCACTGATGCCACGCTCCGAGACGGAGACGCTGGTCGAGGTGGCGCTCGCCAGCCTGCCCGAGCGTGGCGGAACGCTGCTCGACGTTGGCACCGGTGCGGGTGCAATCGCGATCGCCGTCAAATACGCGCGGGCCGACGTGGCCGTGACGGCCGTTGACGTCTCGCCTGACGCGCTCGCATTGGCGCAAGAGAACGCAACGTTGGTCGGTGTCGATGTGGCATTCGCCGTGTCGGATCTGACGGCAACCGTGCATGGCTCATTCGATGTGATCGCCGCCAACCTGCCCTATATCCCCGTCGGCGATCCTCGCACCGAGCCCGGTGTGGTGCGTCATGAGCCACACCTTGCGCTGTATGGCGGCGAGGACGGGCTCGACCTCGTCCGGCGCCTGATCGGCGAGGCGCCTGCGCTGCTCGCAACGGGTGGGGCGCTGGTGCTCGAGGTGTCGGACGAGCAGGCGCAGGTCGTCCGCAGCCTGCTCGATGCAGCCGGCTTCGCTGAGGTGGTATTCCATCGGGATCTTCATGGTGTTGACCGCGTCGTTGCGGGACGGTTGGCACCGCGCGATTTCTGAGGACGTCGTGCCCGTCAGACGCCATGTCCGGTGTCCACATCCGCACGGTGCGAGACGGTGCTGCCTGCACTACGACGCTCGAACAAGAAGCGTCGTACACTCCGGCGCATGCCCACCAATGAACTCCCGCTCACAACTCTCCGTACGGCTGGTCTCGAGACCGTTGATCCCGAGATTGCGCGCCTGCTGAATTCCGAACTCGGTCGCCAGCGCGAGCAGCTCGAGTTGATTGCTTCGGAGAACTTCACCTGGCCGGCTGTGATGGAAGCAGTCGGTAGCGTCGCGACGAACAAGTATGCCGAGGGATATCCTGGCAAGCGCTATTACGGCGGATGCGAAGTTGTCGACGAGATCGAGACGCTCGCGATTGAGCGCGCCAAGAGCCTGTTTGGGGCCGACCATGCCAACGTGCAGCCGCACGCGGGTGCGCAGGCCAACATGGCGGCGTATCTCGCGCTGATCAACCCGGGCGACACGGTGCTGGCGCTCCGACTCGACCATGGTGGTCACTTGACACATGGGCATCCTGTCAACTCGTCGGGCCGCTACTACAACTTCGTCCATTACGGCGTGCAGCGGGAGACCGGCACGATCGACATGGAAGAGGTCCGCAAGCTCGCACACGAGCACAAGCCCTCGCTGATTGTGGCGGGTGCGAGCGCATACCCGCGCACGCTCGACTTTGCCGCATTCCGTTCGATCGCCGACGAGGTCGGAGCGAACTTTATGGTCGACATGGCGCACATCGCGGGCCTCGTTGCTGCCGGTGAGCATCCGAGTCCCGTGCCGCATGCCGACGTCGTCACCTCGACGGTGCATAAGACGCTGGCCGGCCCGCGCGCGGGCTTTATCCTGTGTCGCGAGGAGTGGGCCAAGAAGATCGATTCGGGAGTCTTCCCGGGGCTACAGGGCGGTCCGCTGTGCCATGGCGTGGCCGGTAAGGCCGTCGCTTTTGCGATCGCCTCGACAGGTGCCTTTCGCACCTATCAAGAGCAGGTCAAAGCGAATGCGCAGGCGCTCGCCACGGCCTTGATGGGTGCGGGCAACACGCTTGTTTCGGGTGGTACCGATACGCACCTCGTGCTGCTCGACCTGCAAAATAGTCCGCTGTCCGGCAAGGAAGCGGAGGATCTGTTGCACTCGATCAACATCACTGTCAACCGCAATGTGATTCCGTTCGATCCGCGTCCGCCGATGGTGACGAGTGGTGTGCGCATCGGTACGCCGGCGGCGACGATGCGTGGACTCGACGAGGCGGACTTCAATCAGGTCGGTCGGATCATCAGTGAGGCGATTACGCCGGGTGCGGATCTCGGCTCGTTGCGCGGACAGATCGACGCGATCATGCAGGCCCGCCCCTTGTACGCCTCGATGACGGGTTTCCCGCAGAACCACGGCTAGTCGGGATTTCGTGATGGGGTCAGGTTTCGTGATGGGGGGCGGACGCCACAACCGCGGGGTTGTGATGTCCGCCTCCCAAACCCAATCACGCTCGACACACGATTTGGGGGGCGGACATCACAACCCCGCGGTTGTGGCGTCCGCCCCCCATCACGAAACCTGACCTGGCTTGATCTCGAAACCAGGAAACCAGGGGCGGTAGTGACCTGATCTCGAAACCAAGAAACCAGGGGCGGTAGTGACCTGATCTCGAAACCAAGAAACCAGGGGCGGTAGTGACCTGATCGGGAAACCAGGAAACCAGGGACGGTTGTGGTTGGCTCGGATGGGCTCTCGATTTCGTGGTGGGGCGGACGCCACATCCGCGGGGTTGTGAGGTCCGCCCCCCGCACACCGAACCACGCTCGACACACGATGTGCGGGGGGCGGACCTCACAACCCCGCGGATGTGGCGTCCGCCCCACCACGAAATCGAGAGCCCATTCGTGAAGACGCAGGGCACTGCCGGTACCCTCAGGGTACGGTGCCTGACACGCTCTCCCGACTCGTCGTCTCGCCGTCGGTGATCTATGCGCTGGTGTTTGCCATGGTCGTCACCTTCGTACTGACACCCGTTGCGATGCGACTGGCCTGGCGGATCGGCGTCGTCGACGCGCCGGGAGGTCGCCGCATCCACGAGCGTCCCATCCCACTGTTGGGTGGGTTGGCGATCTTTCTCGGCATCCTCGTCGCTGTTCTGCCAAACCTTGAAGTTGATCGCCGCTACGCGAGCATCCTGCTTGGTGCGGGCGCGATCTGCCTGCTGGGTGTGATCGACGATCGCTTCGGCATCCCGCCGTTGCCAAAGTTGATCGGCCAGATCGTCTGCGCGGCAATCCCCGTGGCAACCGGTATGACGATCGACTCGATCACGATTCCCTTCATCGAGCCGAGCACCGTCGCATTCGGCGTGCTGGCGTACCCGTTGACGATCATCTTCATCGTCGCCGTCGCCAATGTCGTCAATCTCGCCGACGGCATGGATGGACTGGCAGCGGGCGTCTGCGCCATCTCCGCGCTGACCTTCGCCGTGCTCGCGCTCTCGCTCGGCCGCATCTCAGCTGGCGTGCTCGCCGCAGCAATCGCCGGTGCATGTCTCGGCTTCCTGCCCTGGAACTTCAATCCCGCCAAGATTTTCATGGGCGACTCGGGCGCGCTTGTGCTGGGTTTTCTGCTGGCCTGCGTCTCAATCCAAGGTGTCATGAAGACGGCTGCCGCGCTCGCTCTCGTCTTCCCGTTGATGGTATTGATGGTGCCAATACTCGACACGTCATTCGTGATCCTCAAGCGACTCAAGTCGGGACAATCGATCGCCAGTGCGGACCGTAACCACTTTCACCATCGGTTACTGCGCGTTGGCTACACACAGCGACAGGCAGCTGTCCTGCTCTACCTCTGGTCACTCGTACTCGCCGCCTTCGCGCTCGCCGTGCGCTTCTTCCCCTACCGCACCGAGGGGCACTGGAATCTTTGGCCGACCGTCGGCCTGACCCTCTTCGCACTCGTTGCGCTTGGCGTGACGCTCTACATCGTGATCGCCTTGGAGCTGCTCAAATACGGGCATCTGCGACGGATCGGCCTGTACCGTCGCTCCGAACACGCCGACGCCGCCCCGCTACCTCGGCCGACGCTACGACGCCCTTAAGGGGTCGTGTGCTGCGCTAACTAACCATCCAGTAGCCACCCCTGCTAGGTTTCCTTGCGCTCGGATTACGAGCGCGAACAGGGACCGGGAGGTCATCATCGCCGGGATGGGAAGCAACGGAGGCGTAGATGCCTCGGGCCTCGCAGCCGGTATGACGATCATCGCCGGGATCCTGGTCGGAGGAGCAATCGGCGCTGGCGTCGGACTCCTGATCGATCGACTCGCCGGCGGCATCATGGTCGGCGGCACGATCGGGCTCGTGCTCGGTTTCTACTTGCTCTACATCCAATACTTCAAACCACGATGACTCTCTCTCCCACTCGTATTCGCGTTGCGCTCGCACTGCGCTTCGCCGCCGTCGTGCCGTGCCTCTTGACGCTGCCCGTGTTCTTGCTGGCCGGCTGGTCGATCTGGGCGTGGGTAATCTCGGCACTTCTGCTGGTTCTCAACATCGCTGTGGCCTTCGGATCTGACTGGTTCGCGCGTGGTAAAACGCAGACGATGGCGGTCGGCATTGTCGGCATCAGCGTGATATCACGGGCCTGGTTGACCTTCGGTGCACTGTTCGTAATTGCCTGGACTGTCGATCGTCAGCTCGGTGTCGTCGCGGCCGCCGCGTTCCTCGTCTACTTTACCGTGGACATGGGCGCACGAATGATCAGTCACGTATTGCTTCGCGACCCTTCAGCGGCGGCGACCCGCACCTCAAAGGGCGAAGCGTGACGCGCCGGTTCAGTCTGTTACTCATTGCCTTCGCCGGCCTCTTGCTCAACCCAATGGCGGCCTTTGCCGCGGAGGACGCGACCTTCAATCCCGTTGATGAGTTCCTCAACAAGTACTGGGCGTCCTTCATGCTCGGGCCGATCGAGATCGGTATTTCGAAGACCGTTGTCTACCTCTGGCTCGCGGTCGCGATCTCCGTGATTCTGACGCTCTGGATCGTTCGGGGTGGTATGCGCACGCAGCCAGGGCGCACCCAGGCGGTCGTCGAGTTGCTCTACACGTTCTCCGAGACGAACATCGGACAATCGACACTGCCAAAGGTCGCCTTCGCCAAATGGTTTCCGTATGTCGCCTCGCTGTTCGTGTTTATCTGGACCTTGAACATGATCAGCTTTATCCCATTGCCGCTCGACACACACAATCCGTTTTTTGGGCCGATCCCGGGTTTGACGATCTATGCGGCTACGTCGAATCTGTCGGTGACGTTGACACTGACGCTGATCACGATCGGTATTGCGCACTTCGAAGGTGTGCGAGCCAATGGCGTGATCCCGTACTTTAAGAGTTGGGTGCCGCCGTCGCCGCCCGCAATCAGGCCCGCGCTGATCATTCTCGAGGTGCTGTCGCAGGTGCTGCGTATCGTCTCGCTCAGTGTTCGACTGTTCGCTAACATGCTCGCGGGCCATCTGCTGATCATCATGTGCATCAGCTTTGTGATCCTGCTCGGCCAGTTGTTCGTCGCGCCGATCGCAATTCCGGTTGCGGTCGCGTTCTATATCTTCGAATGGGCCCTGGTGGCGTCGCTTCAGGCCTATATTTTTGCGATGCTATCCGGCATCTACATCGGCTCGGCAATCGAGCCACACCACTAACGCTCGACAACGTAGGAGGATCACGCTACATGGCACTTTCCGACACTCTACTTACCGATCAAGGCATCGTCGCCGCTGCGAAGGCACTGGCGCTTGGTTTTGGCACCGCCTTCGGCGCAATCGGACCGGGTATTGGTGTGGGTTACCTGATCGGTAAGACGATCGAGGCAACTGCGCGTCAGCCCGAGATGCGCACTGACCTGCAAGGCATGATGTTCTTGGGTCTCGCCCTGACCGAGGCAATCACCTTCTACGCCCTCCTGATGAGTTTCGTCGCGTTCTTCATCGCCTGATCCGATGACGTCTCCGACTCTCGCAGCGGGTGGTGCAGGGCTGATCCAGCCCGAATTGGGGCTGAGCCTCTGGACGCTCCTAACGTTCCTGATCGTCTTCTTCATTCTGAAGAAGTACGCCTTTGGGCGGATCGCTGGGTTGCTCGACGAGCGTCGCGAGGCGGTGCGTGCCAATCTGTCCGCAGCGGATGACGCCCGACTCGAGGCCGAGCGATTGCTCGAGGAGTACAAGGCGCAGTTGGCTACGTCGAAGCATGAGGCTTCGGAGATCTTGGAGCGAGCACGTGCCACTGTGGCCGAGCAGCAGCGCCAGCTCGTCGAAGAGCTCGCGGGTGAGCGCGAGCGCGGTATTGCTGCGGCCCAGCAGGCGATCGCTGCCGAGATGCAGCAGTCGTTGGATCGAATCAAAAACGAGATTGCTGATCTCACTCTGCTTGCAACCGAGAAGGTTCTCGGTCACGCGTTGGATGAGAAGGAGCAGAAGCGCTTGGTCGAGGAAGCCCTCGCCGGCGTCGACTTTTCTGCCCTGCACGGATCGGGAGCTTCGAACTAAGTGAGCGTTGCCACCCCGTACGCAACGGCGCTCTTCAACGCCGCCACCGAGACGAAGCGTCTCAGCAAAGTCGATGCCGACCTCGCTGAGATCCTTCGTGCCGTCGAGGAGACGCCTGCGTTGAAGCGCACGCTGTCGAATCCGGCCGTACCACGGGAAGCAAAGAGTCGCGTGTTTGCCGCGCTCTGCAAGGGTGTAGATCCACTGGTTGCACGCTTTCTCGAGGTCCTGCTTGATCATCGCCGCCTCGGTGCCCTGCTCGAAATCCAGAGTGCCTTTGCGGATCGTGTTCGCCTTGCCCAGAACGAGCTGGCTGTCGAGTTGACGACAGCAGTTGCCATTGACGACAAGACGGCCAATAAGGTGCAGAAGCAACTCGCCGACGCTACTGGTTTGACTGTCACCATGGATCGCACCGTCGATCCTGCCATCCTTGGTGGCGTGGTCCTTCGGGTCCGCGACCGCCTCGTCGACGCATCGCTGCGTCGTCGCCTCGACCTTCTCGGCCGCGATCTGCGCGCCGCCCGCATCCCTACCGCCTGACGGAGACAATCGTGAAGCTGAGCCCCGACGAGATCGCATCCATCCTCAAGAACCAGATCAGCGGTTTTGAGGACACCGCGGACGTCGAGGAAATCGGCACCGTCATCCAGGTCGGCGACGGCATCGCCCGCGTCTACGGCCTCGAGCGCTGCATCGCTCTCGAAATGCTGGAATTGCCACATGGCGTGACCGGCCTCGCTCTCAACCTTGAAGAATCGAACGTTGCCGTCGTGCTGTTCGGCGAATGGCAGAAGCTTCGTGAAGGCGACACGGTTCGCCGTACCGGCAAGGTGATGAGCGTGCCGGTTGGAGAGTCGCTAATCGGCCGCGTTGTCAATCCGCTCGGTGAGGCCATCGATGGCGGCCCCGCGATTGAGACGACAGAACGACGTCAGCTCGAATTCAAGGCGCCGGGTGTGGTCGATCGTCAGCCGGTCAAAGAGCCGCTACAGACGGGCCTCAAGGCTCTCGATGCACTCGTGCCGATCGGCCGCGGCCAGCGCGAGCTGATCATCGGCGACCGCCAGACGGGCAAGACAGCCGTGGCGATCGACACGATCATCAATCAGAAGGACTCGGGCGTGATCTGTATCTATGTCGCGATCGGCCAGAAGGCTTCGACTGTCGCGCAGGTTGTCGAGAAGCTCCGCGAGCACGGCGCAATGGAATACACGATTGTTGTTGCCGCAAACGCATCCGAGGCCGCACCGATCAAGTACATCGCTCCGTACGCCGGTTGCGCGATGGGCGAGTACTTCCTCTACAAGGGTGGCCATGCCCTCGTCGTCTATGACGATCTCACCAAGCAGGCCGACGCCTATCGTCAGATGTCGCTGCTCGTGCGTCGTCCACCGGGTCGCGAAGCCTTCCCGGGTGACGTCTTTTACTTGCATTCGCGCCTGCTTGAGCGTGCAGTCAAGTTGTCCGACGAGCTCGGTGGCGGGTCGCTGACGGCATTGCCGATCATCGAGACGCAGGCTGGTGACGTGTCTGCCTACATCCCGACGAACGTGATCTCGATTACGGACGGCCAGATCTTCCTCGAGTCGAGCCTGTTCTTCCAGGGTGTGCGCCCAGCCATCAACGTCGGCATCTCGGTGTCGCGTGTCGGCTCGAATGCGCAGACGAAGGCGATGAAGAAGGTCGCGGGTCGGCTCAAGCTCGAGCTCGCCCAGTTCCGCGCGCTCGAGGCGTTTGCACAGTTCGCTTCGGAGCTGGATGCTACGACCTTGGCCCAGCTCAACCGTGGCCAGCGCCTTGTGCGCACGCTCAATCAGAACCAGTACGACCCGTGGTCGGTCGAGGAGCAGGTTGCTGTTATCTGGGCAACGACGAATGGTTTCGTCGACGAGATCGACATCGATGATGTGGCGCGCTTTAACGACGGCTTCCGGCAGTCGTTGCGGGCCGACAAGACGATTCTGACCGCGATCCGTGAGTCGCTCGACCTTTCCGACGATACGATCGAGAAGTTGAAGACGGCCGTTGCTCAATTCACTGCAGGCTTCGAGGGTTCGGCTGCAGCCGTCGGAGCAACCGTTTAGTCCGTGGCGTCCCTTCAGGACATCCGTCGGCGGGTCCATTCCGTCAAGAACACCAGCAAGATCACGAAGGCGATGGAACTCGTGGCTGGCGCCAAGTTGCGTCGCGCTCAGGTCCGTATCGAGTCGTTGCGGCCCTTTGCGGACGGTATGCACGAGCTGATCACCGAGACGGCTGGCCGCACGCAATCGTTGCATAACGAACCGCTGTTGGAGCGTCGCGAGATTGTGACGACGGGCATTCTGCTGATGACGGGCGATCGCGGACTGGCGGGTGCATTCAACGCCAGCGTGCTGCGGCGCGCACTCGATGCAGCCGTGCTCGAGCGGGCAGCAGGGCGCGAGGTAGTCTGGTACGCGGCCGGACGCAAGGGCGCTGGCTCGTTGCGCTTCCGTGGCGCGGATGTGCGCCACACCTGGGCAGGATTTACGGATCGTCCCGTCTACCACGATGCTGAGCAGATCGCTAACACGCTCGTCGAGGAGTACACAGAGAACATCTTCGATCGCTTGGTGATGGTCTTTAATCACTTTGATTCGCCATTGCTCCAGACGGTCTACGCGACGGAGGTCCTGCCGATTCCGTTGTCTGAAAGCCTGACGGAGATGACGCCGCGCGAGCGCGCCATGCGCGGCGAGTTGCTATTCGAGTCGGATGCTGAGGAGCTCCTCACGCCACTCTTGACGACGGCGCTTGAGACAGAAATTTTTCGCGCACTTCTCGAATCGACCGCGTCGGAGCATGGTGCCCGGATGACCGCCATGCGCAATGCCTCCGACAATGCACGCGATATGATCGACCGGTTGACGCTCGACATGAACCGCGCGCGGCAGTCTGAGATCACGCAGCAGTTGCTCGAGGTCGTCGCGGGCGCCGACGCACTCTCGTAGATCCACCAGCGAGTGGTGCTTGAGGGGGCGAGATTGCGTGATGGGCTCAGACCCCATCACGAAACCAGGCGCGATTGCAGATGAGGCCGCGCTGTCCTACTTGGGCTTCGATCTCCCGCTCGAAATCCCGTCGTGGGGACGCATGATTTCCGACGCCGTTCCGGGCGGCATCTACGTCAACGCACCGTTTTAATGCATTTCCCCAGTACCCTGCTGATCCTGACAGTTCTCGCCTTCAACTTGCTTGGCGGTAGATTGTGGGATGCGCTCGACCCGCGTGGTGGCACGCACATCGAATGGCCGTAGCATTCCTCAATCTCCCGTTCCGAAAGGATCTGCCCATGGCCAATACACCACGAGGAACACGTCCGTGAAACCCCGATTTCTCTTGATGGCCATCGCGCTCATGGCTGTTGCCGTCATCGCCGCGGCCTGCGGCTCGAGCAGTAGTTCGACTTCGACTGCGTCGAGTGAGGTTGCGACCACGGCAGCTGCCAGTGGCGACTACCTCAAAGGTGGCTTTGCTGCGACCGAGACACCCGTCAAGGGCGGCACGCTGAAGATGGCGATGAACTCCAACATCGACTGTTGGAATGGCCTCTCCTATTACGGCATCTCCTGGTCGGTCTTCTACTTCATGGCTCGTGGCCTCTATGGCTACCCAAACACGGTGGACTCGCCCGCCACGAAGCAGATGCAGCCAGACCTTGCTGCTGACATGCCGACCGTCTCAGCGGATGGCACTACCTACACCGTCACGCTGCGCTCGGGCCTGACGTTCCCCGACGGCTCGCCCGTTACGGCCAAGGACGTCCAGGCCACGTTCGAGTACATGCTCGATCCGAACATTCAGTGTGCAACCGGCGGACCGCCGGCCTCGGGCTACTACTCGGTGATCGCTGGTGTATCCGAGTATATGGACGCGATGACCGAGTCGAAGGGAAAGAAGAACACTGGCATCACTGGTCTCAAGGCCGTTGACAACCTGACCACGGAGTTTACGCTGACAAAGGCCGATGGATCCTTCCCGCGTGCGTTGGCGATGGGGTGGGCCTTCATTCGTCCCGCCAGCACACCACACAAGAAGTCCGATACGCCACCGGCCTATGTCGGTCCGTACACGATCTCGGATTACCAGCTCGATACGTCGGTTACGGTTGTCCGTGAGCCCAGCTGGGACAAGAATGTTGCCGCTGGCGTGCCACAGGGTCCCAACGATAACAATATTGATGGCTTCGACCTGCAGATCGGTGTTCCTGATGAGACGCAGTATGTGCAGTTGAAGAACAACGAGATCGATATCACGTTCGACGGCTCGGCGCCCAGTGGCTCCGAGGTTCCAGCGACCGCCAACGATCCGCAGTACAAGGACCGCTTCTACTCGACACCGGATGCCGCCGTCGACTACGGCGTATTCCGCACGGACAAGGCGCCGTTCGACAACGTCCAGTTGCGCCAGGCAGTCAACTACGCGATCGATCGCGAAGCAATCGTCAAGATCATTGGCGGCTCGCTGAGTCGTTCGCCGTGGAGTCAGATTCTCTCGGAGAATCTGATGGCGGATCAGCCGACCGACCTCTACGCGATGGATGTCGCGAAGGCCAAGCAGTTGGTGAAGAACTCGGGTGTGGCGAGGCCGATCAACATCACGCTCGCCAACTTCTCCGACAATCCGGCACCGCAGGTTTCGGCGTCGATCAAGAAGACGCTCGAAGCGATTGGTTTCAAGGTTACCGTCAAGGCGCTATCCGCTGACGTGTACTACGGCTTCCTCGCCGATCCGAAGTCGGACTACAACCTCGGCATTGCGGATTGGGATCAGGACTACTCGGATGCGATCACGTATTTCGGTCCGTTGCTGCTCTGTGGTCAGGGCGGAAACTACGGGCAGTTCTGTGACAAGACGTTTGACGCTAAGGTCGCAGAGATCAACGCTTTGCCGCCGGGCGCAGATCGCACGGCGCAGTTCGCCCAGCTCTCCACGGATACCGCGACGAACCTTGCGCCGTGGGTCACGCTGGATCTGCGCCTAAAGGTCTCGTTCATCTCGAACCGGGTGGGCAACTACAGCTGGGGCCCCGGCAAGCAGTTCTACTTCGGCTCGTACTTCTTGAAGGACGGCAAGTAGTCAAAGAGTTGATGCTGCGGTTTTTGATCCGACGAACAAAGGGATCAGGCTCGATTTCGTGGTGGGGGGCGGACGCCACATCCGCGGGGATGGGCGGACCCCACAACCGCGGGGTTTTGATGTCCGCCCCCCATATTCAATCACGCTCGACAGACGGTTTTAGGGGGCGGACATCACAACCCCGCGGTTGTGGGGTCCGCCCATCCGCGC
>Ga0105050_10000345_pt1 | contig 69986 bp, 79 predicted proteins | sample FRY01_FD_78088 | JGI IMG/M metagenome (GOLD analysis project Ga0105050, IMG submission 78088) | Freshwater microbial communities from Lake Fryxell liftoff mats and glacier meltwater in Antarctica - FRY-01 | ecosystem: Environmental > Aquatic > Freshwater > Ice > Glacier meltwater ... | reverse complement strand
TCCTGCCTTTGGTGTACGGGATTTCGTGGCGAACGCGCCCCTTACGGGATGCAAGACCACGCTGACGCCTAAGCAGCAGGTGCTTCTACCGTCAGGTTGAGGTTCGGGAAATTCTCCTCGAAGACGCCCAGCGTCCCCTCCCAACCGAGCTTGACCATGTACGCCTTGAACCATTCCGTGCTGGCGTCGTTCACTGTGACGTCCATGTTCAGATCGACCTTCGGATGCTGGTCGATCTGGCCTTCCGCACTGGCGACTACCTCGGAGTTGCCGAGATAATCGAGCGCCATGTACTCCAGCGCGACAGACGGGACATCGGTGTTGGCGACCTTCATCGCCTTGTCGAGCGCCGCAGTGATCGTCTCGTTCTGGTCCTGGTGGAGCTTGAAGGTTTTGTTGATGGTCTTGGTCGACTCACCTTCGATCTGCGGCTGGGCCTCGCCCTTGGCCGCCTGCACCAGAGCGTGGAGCTTCATGACGGTCATGCCGTCCTGCGCGGCCTTGGTCAGCCAGTCCTGCGCGTTCTCCTGATTGATCACGCCGACCAGCTCCTTGAGCTTCGACCAGCCGACAGGCTTGAGGTCTGCCCAAGTCAGACCCAGCTCGATGACGCTCTCGTAGATCGAGACGAGATAGAACGCCTTGCGGAGCGCGAAGCCATGCTTGCCCTGGACGTAGGACTTGAAGTCTTCGAACTCGCCGAACCAGTTGTTCGCGTTCACGCGGGCGAGCACGCCGCCCAGCTTGAAGGCATTGAAGTCCGACGTGTCGGTGAGATCGCCGATCATGGCGTTAGCTTCGGTCTCGGTCAGGTTCTCGATCTCGTGGGCCGTCGTGGCCAGCAAATCAGGACCGAGAACTTCACCGCTCGACGTCGTCGTCGGGACGATCAGGCTGTTCTTGTCCTTGGTGATCTTCTTGGCCTTCTTGGCGGCCGGCATTGACCACTCGCCGAGGTCGCCCATCGGCGGCAACATGTCCTCTGCGGCGTTGCCCTCGGCATCATGGACGATGGCAGACTGGTTTGGAATGGAACCCTTGAGCAGGGCTAGCGTCGGTGATCCAGACATCGAGTGGTCCTCCTTGACCGTTAAATCTGTGCAACTGTTCTACGCTGTTAATCTCGTGTTGCAAGAGAATGTTTCTTGCAGCTCATTAATATATCCCGCCTCCACCCGGCAACCTTCAGCGCGCGAGTGTAAGCGAGTCCCATGGCTGCCAGACCAATCGCGTCTGCCTCATCATGGTTGCTGGCTTTGATGCCCCAGTTCTTCAGAACGTGTGCCATCATCATCTTCTTGTCGGCGTTGCCACTGGTCGTGACGAACTTCTTCAAACTTTTGGGCGACGGGTCGATGTAGAACAGGCCCGACGAAAATACTGCCCAACGCACCAACGTACCCACCTCGACGAGCGTGGCAAGGCTGAAGCGATTGCCGAACGCGTAACCTTCAATCGAGACGATGTTGGGTTCATATCGGATGATCGCATCGGCTACCCTCGCGGCTATCTTGTGCGCCCTGTTGATACCCTTCTTCTCCGGGACCTTGATGCTGTCGTTGTGCTCCAGCGTCAGCTTGTCATCCTCGACGGAGCATACTGCCAAGCCGGTGCGGGTGACGCTGATGTCGAGGCCAAGGCACCTCACTTGCTGCTCATCTGCGAAGGCAGAACGAACGCCGTGGGGCACCGCACGACGCCGTGCTTGGCTTTGTACTTCTCGATGGCGTCCAGTTCTTCGTCTCTGGACAGGAGCGGCACCTGCATCAACCGTCTTTGGGCGGCCCTGGCCTTGAGAACCGACGCACCCTGGCGTTTGAACGCCGCTCCATGGGACGAGGTGCTCCGAGTGCTAGAGCGGTGGCCGTCGTCGATGTCGAATTGGTCCGGTATTGTCGTGATGGCCATGCGTCCCTCCTTGGACAGGCTGTGCAACTGATTGCACAAAAACTAGTTTACGAGGAGCGCCTTCACCAACCACGCGACGAAGATCAGGCTGGACCCCACCGACACAATGAACAACGAACATCGAAAACTCAAATCTGCTGCGTACCGCATCCTAATCCCCTTCATGCGAGTGCCGTCTTCGAACACGTACTCGCGCGTCTCATCGTCGAAATACGCGTGATTAGCGAAGTAATCGTCCGGAACTTATGACTCGGTGGCGATACGCTTACCGTTCTCGGTATGGAACGTAATAATCTTCATGTCAGTCCTCCTTGGCTGGATACTTCCCTGAGAAACAAGCACTCGTGACGATACAGCTTTGTGCCCGCTTGGTAAACGCGGTCGGGCAAAGCCCCGCAGGCATACCTTTCGACTTCTCCCGGAATTCCTTCAGCCGTACCGCCCGCTGGTGAAGCATCTCGGTCTGCGTGTCGTCGCGGTCGATCAGGAACTCCTTGAAGGGCGAGAACTTGTCGTCGATCCCCATCTCCTTGAGGTTCGTATCGAGCGTCCCGAAGCCACCCTTCGAACAGTACAGGACGTACGCCTGATCGACGTTGATACGCGTCTTCCACGGATCATCACTCTCGGCGGCTATCCTCATGTACAGATTGGTCCGGAGACGGTGCTCCGCTAGCGGCGCTACCAGCTTCTTGAACTCATCGGGCGCCATCGTCTTGATTTCGACGATACGGAGCTTCGGCTCGCCCAGCTGGGCAAACACGTCGATGCCACCGCCAATACCGGACACCGCGCTTATCAGCCTGATCTCGTCGGCCTTGAACGCTCCGCAGCCACACGCGTGGCATTTTGACGGGCGCTTGCACCGCTCATGCAACGTCTTGCACGACTGGCACACCCAGTTGGTGATGGCGTAATTGCCATCTGACAGCCAGTTGATCACCTGGTCCTGTACGTAGTGACCGATGGCAAACGTGAGCCTATGTGACGTATCCAGGAACTCGTCGGGGACCTTGTGCGGCTCCTTGTCCCTGATCGCGTACTCGCGGGCGCAGAACTCGCCAGTGCCGCCTTTGGTCACCGCTGAAGCGTGGACGCTTTTGTGCGCGCGACCAGGCCGCCAACCGCGCAGCATCTTGTGTAGAGCGTACTTCGTGCCCTTGGCTTGATGCTTCTTCATCTGGTTCGTGATGAACTGGAACCCGGCCATCAACCAATCTCCTTCGCTGGCTTTATGGCAACGAGCATGAAGCCCAGCGCCCCGAGCACCGCTCGCATGTTGCCGATGTTTGGCACCCGCTTGGCCCTGGCCCACATTCCTATCGTGCCTTTGCCCAGGCCTGCCTTGTGACAGACCGACTCCATGGACATGCCGGCGTCATCGATCTCGATCAGAATGGCTCGGACGAGCGGATCGAGGGCGCGGCCTTCTACTCGCCCTCGGAATTTACCAGTTCTTGGAACGTGTCCTCCGGCATCATCACCCAGCGCCCGCCGGGAACGTCCGATCCTCCCGGCAGAAGGAACGATACGGTCAGCGCCGGTGTCTTCCCCACGGCCAGCGCCTCTTTTTCGATCTTTGCTAACCATGCGAATTGCACACTCATGCTGTTGTGGCTCGTGGACTTGCTCTCGATCAGGAATTGACCGAGCGTCATGTCTCCTTTGGCGCGGGTGGCACCGGAGGCCGAAACCATCGAGGCTCCGAACTTCTTCGCCACCCGCTTCTCGCTTTTGCGACCGTGATCGCCGATGCGCGGCTTTCTATCCAGGTATGGGTTGCTCAATCGGCTTCTCCCTCGTCCTGCGGCGCGATCTCACCACCTGCGAGCATGGTCTTGATGACGTTGGCCCGGACGGCGAGGCCCCATACCTTGTCGACCACGAGCTTCTCCTTGATCGGCTCCAGCGTCTTGTACGTATCTCCGAGACAGTTCCACACGCCTGGCTTGTCGCCTTTGATCAGGACGCCACACTTCTTCATGTAGCCGATCACCGTGTTGACGTCGGAGCATTCGCCCACGTTCAGACCGGCGTGTGGGATCGCGGCCATCTGGTACATGCCGTTGGCCGACAGAATGGGCACCTTCCATTTGCGGATGATGAACTGCGTCTCCTTCAGAACCGGCATGGTCGTCGAAATCTTCGACTCCATGATGTTCTTGCCGTAGGTCCGGACACGCATCGCCGCTGCGAACTTTGGCGCGTTGCCTCCGGGCGTCTTCTCGGGATCAGCATGGAGCGGGCCACCGATGGCGAACCGGACCTGATTGACCATCAGGACGGTCGGGAAGCGGCCCTCCTTCTGTGCCTGGTTCAGACGGAGCGTGATCTTGCGAACCAGCTTGCCGACCGGACCTGACACCAGGCCTACCGCCGCTTTGGAGGCCTCTGAATTGGCCTCGTTGAACGTGATCATGGCGGCCAGACTGTCCAGCACGATCAAGCCACAATCCGACGTAGCCAGGAACGCCTCAACCATGTCGATGGTCTGTTCGACGTACTCGGGCTTCATCCAGAGCAGTCTGTCGGTGTCGACGCCCAGGAGTTTGGCCCACTGGCCGTCGAGTGCGTGCTCCAGATCGATGAACACGCAGGTCTCATCGGGGTACAGCATCTGATGCGCCGCGACGGTCTTGAGCATCAGGTTGGTCTTGCCAGACGACTCCGGACCAAACACCTCGACCACTTTCCCACGCGGAAATCCGCCACCCGATGCCAGATCGAAGGCGAAGATGCCTGTCGGAATACGTTCGGTCTCGTGCAACTTCGTCCCGTAGTCGCCAATCGAAGCGCCAAGGTTCTTCTTGAAGGCGTTGAGGACGGCCTGGACCGTAGCCATCAGCTTCCCTTCGCTGCGTTGAGCTTCTCGGCGGCGTCTGCCATGCGCTTGTCGACCCAGTTCCCGGCGAAGTCGGCCACGTCATCGATCTCGGTGGCGGAGCACGGCACGGACAAGGACACGCTGCACTCGGCGCTGCTGTAGTTGGGCATGCCGATCTTCAGACGAGCGCCGATGGACACGGTGCAGGGCGGCGAGTCGAAGAACTGCGGCTTACCCACGGCTTCCTCCACCGTCTCCTCGGTGCCGTCGATCTTCTTGACCGTGAGCTTGGCGGTTGCCTGCTTCTTGACGATGCTGACGGGCTTCTTCTTGGCCGCGTGGGTCGCCGTGGCATGCACGAAGTCGACATCGACTTCGGGCTTGGTCAGATACTCTTTCAGCTGATCGATACCATCGGGTTCCATGCCATCCTCCTTGATGCGAACAGTTCCTTCTACTCGGTTGCGAGCAGAAGGCAATTTGAATTCAAAGCTGAACCTGGTCAGCTCCGACTGAGCGATACCAGTTGCGTCGAGACTTCGAGTAACCGGCAAACACCGGGCTATCCAGGTCCGTTATGTCGATGAGGATAGGCTGCGGCTTGTCGGGGTATTCACGCAGGACACGACCGGCGATCTGCACGACGTCTCCTCGTGGCGTGGCGAAGACCGCGCATGACCACCAAGGACAGTTCGTCCCTTCTGATGTCATGCGGTAGGTGGTCAGGGTGATAGGCTTGACCGTTGCCTCGTCCCTGGCCTTGGCCTTCATACCCCCGACATAGACACCCATGTCTCCCCATGGCACGCCCATGTTCTTCAAGGCCATCCGGAGCGTCTCGATGTGATCGAGCAGCTCGGTGAACACCACGATGCTGCGCTTCTTCTGGTACGCCATCATCGTCGCCTTGCAGATCAGGTCGTTGCGGGAAATGTCCTTGGCCAACGACTGGATGATATGCGTCACGCGCCCCGGCGAATGCGGCAGGCGCACCACCTTCTGCTCCCCGGTGTTGGGATCGACCCGCAACACGCGCGGACAGTGCCAGTTGGACGTGAAGTGCAGCACCTTCGGCTTGATGACGAGCGGCTGCGACTTGACGCGAGTCGGCCCTATGTTGGCGTGGAGGATGATCTCCTTACCGTCCGACCGCTCCACGGTGGCGGACAGGCCCCATCGCAGCTTGGCCCGGAACAGAAATGCCGTGTTGCTGAACGTGTCCGCCGCTACACGATGGACTTCATCCCACACGATCAGGCCGAAATCGTCAAACGTACCGGGCGGATAACGGCCTTCGATGGAGAGCGAATGAACGAGGCCGATGACCACCTTCTTACCCGCCACATCGCAGCGATCCTGGCGAACGACGCCGATGTCCTTGTCGGTCAGGTTCAGGAAGGTCTTGAGCGAGCCAAGCCACTGCTTGTCATCCAGCATCAAGTCTTCCTTGGTGCAGACGATCAGGGTCTTCTTGGCGACCGCCGCGATGACGGGCATCGAGCACGCGGTGTTGTGCGTCACCGTGAAGTCGCCCAATAGAAACAGGTGGTCGCCGTCCAGCGCGAAGCCATAATAATCACCGGCGCCTAACGCCTCTACTTTGAACCCCGTTCGCAGCACGTCTTTCTTCTGCACGCGCACTGGTGCCTTCTTATGCACTAGCCGAGTTGGCACCTGGTGAGTGCTGCCGGATATGACGACGCGGTGGTATGTGGTGTTCGGAGCAACTTTGCCTCCGGTCCTGGTCTGTCTGGTAGCTGCCATACCCAGACTACGGGCCAGGAACGCTACGTCATCGGCCAGGCGCCTCGACTTAACTGTGAAGTCAAAACAAGTACGGATATGTGTGCCATCCGTGTCGATCAGTCCTGCTAACAACTGCAAGCGTTCTTCGCGAGAGCCCGTCAAATACCTGTACGGTATGAATTTGTCGCCACATGCGGCGGCTCCAAGTCCTAGAGACTGTACGGCGGTACGCAATCGGTTACCGCCTACAGCGTGGCCCTCCAACTGAGACAGATAGTAAGTGCTGGACTTGCTGTCTTCCTGATCCTCTTTGCGAACCTTCAAACCCCACAGGGCCGCCTGCCTATGCACCTCGGCAACGATCTCGTCGTCAGCCGTCGTTACGGCAATCGAACCTTTCGTGCTGCCATCGCCGAGCAGGACCCCCATGAAGTACGGGTCGATCATAGGCGCTAGATTTCTAGGCTCCCACTCCACTCCGGTGCGCCACAATTTGTATATGTGCTTCTTCCAAGACGGCCATCCCAGGTACTCGTCCAATGGAACGTTAACCATATCGGAGCAGCGTTGAAGCGTTGGATTGTCGCCCACATTAGTTTTTTTGAGCGACAATACGTGCACGTCGTTACACACGAAATCCTCGCCCATCGTCGGGCTGACGCGGTACATGGGACCTACGCCCGTAGTTGTGGACAGGACAGTACGGCGCTCTCCGTCAGGCCCCATCAGATAGTCTCCTACTTCGACATTCTCTACATTTACGCGGCGGCCATCGTGCATAAGCACCTGCGTGCCTTTTGCTAAACATTTGCCGAAGCCGGTATAGGCTTGGCTGATACCGGACAGACCGGCCAGCAGGAAGCCCGAGGAATTATGCACCCACTGCGTCTGGTCTGCGGTGCGCGGTGTGAACTTGCAGTCGAACTTTACGTCCTGTCCTGCGCTGCGATTGTCGTTAACCCCGACCGGGCATACGGCACGCGGCAGATGAATGACGTCGCCCGTCTTGCGATAGAGCATGTAGGGGTCGCCGTAGCGCGACAGGGCCGAGAACTTCTTGGCCAGCGCGTTGGAGTATTTGTACGACGCGGTCGCCCCGTAGCTGTCCGGGGCATCACTCATCATCAGCGAATTTATACTAACCAGATCACCCTCCTTGGTGAGGACGGCTGTGCAATCAATTGCACAACTGCACAGCCGCGCCCTGCAAGCGAACTAGATCTGTTCGCCCATCTTGTTCGAGTCGAACTTGCTGCCGCCGTAACCGGGACCGGCAGGAGCCTTGCCCGCGCCCAGCTCGATCAGCTTGGCGGCGGACAGCATGACGATCTCGGCCTCGTAGTCGGCGACCTTCCCGTCCTCGGCGAACTGAGCGATCAGCTCCTCCGTGGACGCGCGGGCCTGCTCCTCGTCACGGTCGAACTCGTTACCGGCAGCCGGCGACTTGTTGTCACCGATGCGAGCGGCCGAGAACGTCCAACCTGCGAGGCCGCCCATCTTGTTGGCCTTGTAACGCAGCTTCTCCATCGTGCCACCCTTGGCCACGAACAGCTTGCGCTGGAACGGGATGACCTGGCCCTGCTTCGGACCCTTCTGGATCGTGTAGGGCGTGTGATCGAGCACGGTCAGGACCGTCACGAGCGAGGGTCTGTTATCGCTCGACGCCTCGCAGATGGGACACGGCTCCTGGGGCTGACCGGGAACGTGGTTGGCTGCCAGGCAGACGAAGTTTTCGTACCGCGCTCCGAGCGGGACAGTGTGCTCGTAGTACGAGCGAGCGGCGAGCATGCCGTCGTCATCCAGAAAGCCGTCGATGAAAGTGATCGTGCGCGCCTCACCGACCTTCAGCCGGAAACGGTGCAGCTTCTTGGAGTTTTCGTAGGCGACCTCGGACTTGGCCTTCTCGGCCGCGTACGCCGCTACGGTGGCCTTGCCCTGCATCATCCAGCTGGGCGTAGACGATTTGACGTCCCCATTTGCAGCGGGTGGCGTGGCGACTGCCGGAGCTTCGAGCTTGGCAGCGATGGGCTTCTTGACGACGATAGCCATTGTGATGGTCCTCCATGACCTTCCGTGGACAGCGCGGTGAACTAGGGTGCGCAGAACATATCCTTTATACTCCGCTACCCCGCGTTGTGCAATAAAATAGGGTCTAAAATGACGTACTGGTCGAGTAATGCAGCCACGTCTTCCACCGCCATGCTCCCTGGGTCTTTGAAGCCTGCGGGCAGTACTACATTGTGCATCTCTATCGCGGGAAACCTATTCCTGAGTTTATCACGGGCTATCTTGCCCGCGTTATCTGCGTCGAACATGGTCACGAGCCGGCTGATACCGAGCAGCCGCTTCATCTTGGCCTCGTTGAGCGATGCCATCAGCGGACACATGACGTTGCGGTAGACCTGGTACACGCGAGCCAGGTCGAATACCGACTCGGCTATCACCACGGGCTGCTCCGGGTCTACCCACGCCTCGCCCAACCACACGTCGGGATTGCAGTGCTTCTGGCCCGGTCTTTCGGGATCGGCAATCGTGTACATGAGGTACTTCAACTCGACATGCGGCCAGACTGACCTGCCATGAAGACCTCGAAGCTGGCCGTTGTAGTCCCGGATGGGGAAGCACACACGGCTCGCGACGTTGTCGTATCTGATGTCCAGATCACGAGCGACTTCGTACGGCATCTGCCGACTAACCAGATACGGATGAACCTGATCGCCGCTGTAGGCCGGTTCGAACTCGGCCAACCAGTCTTCGGGGTACACGAACGTGGGCTTGGCGTTGAAGGCCAGCTCGTCGAGCGAGTCGACCTTCTCAACCAGATCGGCCGGATTTGCATTCAGGATGCCCATGGCCTTGCCGAAGTCGTAGACCTTGCCGCTGGGCGACGCCTTGTTCGTGTCGCGCAGCTCATACAACAGGTCCAGGGGCGTGCCATGATAGTCGCACGAGAAGCACTTCACGAACACGCGCCCTGCACCGAGCTTCAGTCCAAATGCGCTCTTGCCCGAGCCGTCCGGATGACGCCACGGGGCCAACGGGCAGGCGCACGTCACCCACCCGTTGCGTCGATCATCGTAACCCGCCACTCCCAGGCAACGAAGAAAGGACTTGCTGGTTTGCAGGTCCATTAGATCATGGAGGGCTGCGTCACCAAGCTGCGAGCGGCATCCATGAAGCCACGGACTCTCACGACAGACAGGCGCTTGTTGTCCGCGCGACGCGAGTTGATCATGGACGTGACGTGCGTGGCCGGCATATCCAGGTCTTGCTTCTCGACCAGGATTTCCGCGATACGACGGATCACTATGTTCGACCGTCGAGCGCTTGCCTTCATACGACTGACGACAGCCTTGGCCTTGGCTTCCGGCGTGTGCATCTGCGAGGCGGTGTACTTGCGGCGGCGATCTTCTGCCAGCGCCAGTGCGGCCTTCACCATGCTCTTGGGCTGGGCCGCAGTTTTTTCCGCGATCTTTTCCGCAGGGGCTTCGGTGCCCACCGTCTCGACTCCGGTGACGGCAAAGCCGGCGCGGGTCAGCATCAGGGCGAGCTGGTCGTCGCTGTAAATGCTGGCGAGCGTGATCCGATAGCGGTTCAACATTTCTCGATCCTCGTTGATCATTGTGCAATTGATTGCAGTAACTAAACCCGTTTCATAATCTTCATCGAGCGGGTCGTACTCTCCGAGGTCTCGATAACCTCCGCCTTCTGGGCATCGTTCAGATATTTGTCGATGTCCGACAGGCTGACTTTGGCAACCTGAAGGAACGTCTCGACGCCCAGATGTTTGATGGCAAGCGGCATGTCCTTCACCGTTCGCACCTGATTGCCGGTCTCTTTGACCTGCGCGTAGTAGTGATCGCCGGTCTTGACCAGCATCTGCATGTCCACGAGCTTGTCACGCACGACGGACAACCGCTTGCCATGCTCCGCGATCTGCTTCTTCATTCCGGCGATCACGGACTCCATGGCTCCGAGGTCATCGATCTCCTGGGCCAACTCGTCCAGTTCGTCCGGTTCTACGGCAACCTCTTCATCCAGGTCGTCGTTGTCGGGGTCCACCAGGAGCGACAGGCTCGCCATCGACTGCTGCATGGCGGTAAGGCCCACATTCTCGTTGGCGGGATCGACCTTTGGCGCAATGGGTTTCTTGATTACAACGGCCACCGCAATCCTCCTTGATTGGTAACGTGTTCTACGCTTGGACAGGCATGATGCAAGAGATTAATCGACGTACAGTTCTTCGTTGTTGTCCGGGTGATCGGGCATGACTTCCGAGAAGTCGGTCGTCCACTCGAAATTCCAGTTTACGTTGAAGCTGCCTTCCTCGCCGTTACGACCCTTGATGATCGACACGACGCGCTGCTTCATGGTCTCGGCGCTCTCGGGCTGCTGTAAGGCCAGAGCCAGCGAGGAATGCTGGCCGATGGCGTCCGAGTAGCCGATGTCGTCGAGCGTCTGCGGGGTCTTCTTCTGACCCTTCTGCAACTTGGGCGGACGCGCGAACTGCCATGACGTGATGGTCGGGGCAAGATCGGCAATCTGCTTCTTCAACAGATCGGCGTTCTCGGCCACCCGCTTGAACCGGTCGCGCTCGGTCGGATGCTGGAGCAGATACGCGCCGTCAATGATCACCAGGTCGGGCTTGAGTTGGCGTGTCAAGGCGTAGATGTCACCCACGTTGGCGGTCAGGTTGCCGTCAACAATATGAAACGGCACTTCGCCCTTGGCCGTCTTCATGAGCAACGACTTCATGTGCTTGAGCTGAGGGCTTGTCAGCTTGGCATCGCGCAATTCCTTGGCCGGCAACTGTGCCTGAATGGCGAGCAGGCGCTGCGCGATCTGCAACGGCTTGATTTCCATCGAGACAAACAGCGGTACCTTGCCTTGATTGGCCCAGGCGTGCATTGCCATCCACAAGACAAACCAGGTGTTATGCGTCGGTATGTAGTCGTCTGTGACGTACATCTTCGTGGGGTGCGTCACCGATATACACTGGCAGGGCTTGTCGCCCACATAGTCGATAGACACAAACCGCAAATTTTCTGGATTGTGTGTGGTGTACGGCTTGGCTCGTGCTCTTTTACGCTCGACAAAGAACAACTGCTCTCGACTGCGGATCGTGATCGTCAGGCGATAATGTAGCAGGCAAGAAGTTTGCTTCTCGGCCGCAGCCGATGCCTTGCCGCCCAACGAATGCACAAGTCGTCGGACACCGTCGATCAGGTGCTTACTGGACGAACTAAACGTGGCCGAGCATTTACGCTTGTCGATAGTCCCGTCTGTGTCCATCAAGCCTTGTAGGAGTGCCCAACGATCTTTGGACGACCACTGGAAGCACTCCACGGGCACAAACTTCTGTTCCGATTTGCTGCCCATCAATCCCCATTCACGAAGCTGTCGCAAAACTTCGTTGTCTACCGTCCGACGCACAGACGTTATGTGGTAGTCCGTGGATTTAGACGCGGTGGCGGTCGCGGGCACTAAATAATGCCACTTTGGCAATGCGTCGCGCACACGCGCGACTATGTCTTTGTCCATCGAAGTCAGCACGACGTTCTTGGTCAAACCACCGTCCCCGAGCAGTGCCCCCAACAAGTAAGGATCAAGCTTGGGCTTCAGCCCCCCGAACTCGCCCGAGAACGTGGTCACGTACAGAGTGCGCGCGTATCTCGTTGCTCGGGCACGAAGCGCCATGATTTCCTTGGTTGTCATGAGGCGTGGCTCGTCCCAATACTTACACCCGACTTTCCACAAATGCTCTTCGTCGGCCTCGGTGGCTCGTCCGTCTCCAAAAGTCACCCGATAAACAGGCCTGCTACCCTGCGGATGGATCGCGCCGACTTTCGATGGGTGGCCATCGATCGACGCCAAGTCGTCTCCGACTTGCAGATCGCCCATGGCTCTGAACAACCCATCAGCCATCAAGATCTTAGCCGTCAGAGGCTGAGCTTTGCCCATTGCGGGTCTTGCGACGAGCGAGACCAGATCGCCGATGCTCAGGCCGCCGGTCGCCGCATCGAGCGTGGGCCAGCCAAGCTGCAAGCCTATGTTATTGCCTTCGGTCGACTTGGCCTTGTATGCCTGCATGATGATGTCTTCGGCCTGCCGGTAGTCCATGACCTGCTGGCCCATGTTCTGGACCGACAGGGCCATCACCGCGTTGCCAAGGGCGACGAGGCCTTCGGCGGGCACGGCGGATGCGCCCGTCAGGTACTTCTGCTGAACCTGGCCCATCGTCGAGATCAGCTCTTGCTGCGTGTAGTTGGCGCGGGCTCGATCCAGGTAGAACTCGGCGGGCTGCAACTGAGCCGCCAGATCGAAGCCGGTGTCCGCCTTGACCAGAGCGAAGTCGGGCGTCGTGCCGTACTTCTTGATGTGCGCGTCGAAATAGCTCCAGAGCTTCGCTTCTTCTCCTTTGAACAGGTGCTTGACCGGGCCATGCTTGAGCATCGCCTCGACTTTGCCGATCTGGATGATCGACGCGACGTAGCGCTGTGCTGAACTGAGCATCAGATGGCTACCGGCTGATAATGGTTCTGAATGAGACTTCCGACGTAGGAACCATATTCGGACTGAATGTCCGCCATGCTCGGGGCGTACAAGACGGTCTGCATGTTGCTCGCGCTCCAGCGCTCAGTCAGTAGGGCCGTGATCTGCTGCACTTTCCAACTCGGCGTCGCCGAAGCGGTCTTTTTGTCCGGAATGAAGTCCGGGATCAGCAGGCAGGTCGCCTCGACAGGATTGTTGTCGTTCGTGGCGGCCAGCACTTCGAGCAACGAGAACACCCGTGCCCGGACGAAATTACGGGACAAACACCCGGCGATTGCCCCGATCCGGGAGAGCGGATCAGGAGACGGCTTTTCACCCGTCAGCAGAAGGCCACAGAAGCCCGCTGAGCGATGTTGCTTGAATTTGGCTATCCAAGTGCGCTCGCCGGCGGTAATGGCCGGTAGCGGCCTCCACAGCAGCTCCTGGGGTATGCCTGCGTCCTTGGCGATAGCCTCACGGCTGGCCACCAACATGTGGTGCTTCTCTTCCGTCAAGACGCCGTGCGGCATCGTATACCAAGGGGAGGTCACGATGCGGCCTTCAATGCTTCGAGGGCTTCCAGTTCTGCCTCTATGGCGAGGATCTCGGCGAAGGTCGCGGGCTTGACCTTGACCTTGACCGGGGCTGTCTGTGCAATTGATTGCACTGGCGGGGCCACAACCACGACCGGCTTGCTGGCGGCCTGGTTCATCAGCTCCACCGCTACATGGGCGAACTTTACCAGATAGCCGAGGTTCGGAGCGCTGGGAGACTTGAACGCACCGTGATGCTTCTCGGCCCGGTACGTCAGATCGCCCCAATTCTTCAGGGCGAACCGGACGATCTTCAGAGCGTTGGGCCGGGTCTTGAGCAGGTACTTCAACTGCCCGGCCATCTTGTCGGTAACCGTGGCCTTGGTGGACCCCCTCCACGCCTGAACCAAGGACGCGGTCCTGTCCGGCTTGAGCGTGTCGATTTTCTGGGCGTACGACGAAGCGTCCGCAAACTTCTTTCCAATATCAGCGCTGAGCTTGTTCATCGGTCCTCCTTGACCTGGGAACAGGACTACGTTCCCGGAACTCTTCTCGATGGTTTTCTCGGACTCCGAACTCGCGACCGCGAAGTCGGTCGCTATCTTGGTACTTTCTCCGGGTTCTTTCTTAGGGTTCTTATATAGAGTGAGGGGTTTTCCCCTCACTGGAGTGAGGGGTTTTTCCCTCACTGGAGTGAGGGGTTCGACGCCGTTTACTAGCTTCAGGATGCACTCGTCGGTGAGTGCTATGTGCAGCACATTCAGTCCACCGCGAAGCATCTGGCACCGGTAGATCAGGCCGGCAGCGGCGGCCTTCAACAAGACCAGTCGGAACTGGTCGGCCGAGAGCTTCAGCTCCTTCTGCCATCTTGAGCGTGGCCAGCCTACCCAGGCACGGCCGCTACGTATTACGTTGGTATGCGGTTGCCACCGCACGAGACGGTGCAGGAAATGACCGACACGGTCGCTCCCCGCTACCTCGACACAACGGTCGAGGTGAGCGGTAAGAGCCAACTCAGTTGAACTTGTACTTGTCGATGGCCTTGCTGAGCGCAGCGGCCTGAAGGTCGATCACGTTGGCACCGGCGACCACCGCTGCCTTGTCGAAGTCTTCCTCGGGCTTGTTCTTGTCGATGACTTCGGCGTAGGTCGCCGCGATGAAGTCAGACAACTCGACGACCGAATACAGGCAGTCGTCTCCGACCATGTCGATGACCTGCTGGGCCAGCTTGGTCGCCGCATTGTGCTCCGCCAGGAACTGGCCAAGCATCTCGACAGTCGAGACGTGGACACGCTCGACGCCGGCACCCACCGTGCACGACGCGCGGGTTGTGTCACGGGCGTTGAAAGTGATCTTGGGCCACGGGGCGATCAGCACGCCCGTGTCGATGACCTTGACCTTCGACACGGAGCGCAGCCGGAAGCCGATCACCGACAGATGCTCGTAGTCCTTGCCCACGAGGTTCTCCAGCACAGGCTTCAGGCCGAGAACGATGTGGCCCTTACTGGCGATGACGAGATAGTCGGGCTTCTTGCCGGTGCCCTCGATAAATACTTTTTCCATAGTGGCCCTCCTTGGCCATGAGTTGTTGGAAGCGGGACGGACGATAGGGCTGGTATTGACAAAGATCAATTTTTATTTGCTGCGGCTTTCATTTTTATAGCCTTGTAGACGGCTACCGTGACGTCGGCCTGCGTGGCGAAGAGTTGGCTGGCGGGCTTCGAGTACTTCACGTCTTTCACCGGCATTTGGAGATCGGCCGGGAACTGCTTCAAAACATGCCCAATGAACGCATTCACCTCGGCGGCGCTCTTGAGGCCATTGAACACCATGACATCGTCGATGCGTCCGGGCCTGAACAGCTCGGGCGGAATGTTCTTGATCTTGTTGGTCGTCATGACGACGAACACCCGGCTGTCCCGCTCCTGCATCCACCACAGAACCTGGGCCATCATCTTGCCGCCGATCCCGGTCGAGTCAGAGCCCGAGACCATCTTCTCGATCTCGTCGAACAGGGCGACACACGGCTCCGCCGCATCGAGCTGCGACAGGGCGCGGGTCATATGCTCCTCGCTCGACCCCACCCACTTCTCCTGGACGGTGCCGAAGTCCACGCGATACAGCGGGATACCGAACTCGTGGGCTATGTGCTTGGCCGCCGCTGTCTTGCCTGTACCGGGAGGGCCGTCGAACAACAGGCCGCGAGGCATCAGACGCGGGTCGGTTCCGGTCAGGAAGTAATCCTTCTCGGCTTTCATGTAACCGGCCAGCTCGCTGGGCGGCATGTACGCATCATCCTTGGTGTCGATCAGGGTGACGCCGCGAGCGTCTCGCGTGATGTCGCGCCGTGTCTTGGCGATCCCGGAGCTGGTCAGCGAACCGTCGCGGCTCATGGTCAGCCGGACCACCTCGACGGCTCGGGCGATGGTCAGGCCACCCAGCACCGGCATCACGCTGTCGACGATCTTCTTGGACTTGAGGCCAGACAGTAGAAGCTGCTCCAGCATGTCCTTCGGGACCGGCACCTCGCCAGCGTCGAAGAAGTGCGTCGGTACCTTCTTCAGGTTCACCGCTACGTACACGCACTCGTTCTTCACCATGTCGCCATACATGGCCGCAGGCATCGGCAGGTTGTCGGGGCCGACGAACAGGCTGCCATTAGGCATCTTCCCTGCGCCCGGCGTGATCGTCTTCTCGACCTCCCTGCCGGTGATATGCTTCAGCACGGCTTCGAGATTGAGCCGGTCGTCAGTTGTCACCGCAATCATCGGCATGTTCGCCTTGATTGCCAGTGCTACGAGTGATCCGTCCATGTGCCCTCCTTGGCAGTTCGGAGAGCATAGTCATGTCCGTACCTGGGGCAATAGGAATTACACCGCCGCAGCGTAGACCTTCTTCTGGTACGCCCGGAGCTGCTGGTCGACCCACAGCAGTAGCTGATTGATCGAGGCGTTGTTCAGCTTGTTGGCATCGACGTCAAATAGCAACTGCTCGGTCTCGCTGACGTGATTGCTTTTTTCACCGCCTTCGCGAGCTACTCGCCACACCAGGCCGTTCATGCTGCGGATCGCGTCGTACTCGTTCAGGAACCGGCAGTCGTCGACCACCACGGGCGTGCGATTGGCCAGAACCCCCTGAGTGGCACCGCGCCAGGCTATCACCCACAGATCCGTGTTCATGCAGTTACGGCCCCATTCGGTGCCGAGAGTCACCATGGCGTGCCGTGGTGTGCGTCCGCCCAGCTCGGGGATCGGCTTGGTCTTGAGATCTCCCTCGATGCACCGCTTGATGTACTCGTCGGTACAGCCCTGCATCCGCAGGAACGCCGCGAGCATGTTCTTCAGACCGTCAGCGAACTTCACGCGCTGGAAGCCATGGCGAAGGACGAGATGGTCGGCGACTGTGGTCTTGCCTGACCCGATAGTGCCACACAGGGCGATTACGAGGCTCATGCCACGTACTCACGAACTTCGAGGCCCAGCGCGTAAGCTACCGCTCGCTCTGCCTTAGCGCCCCTACTACGCTCCCACCCTGGCAGCAGGACCACCGTTTCGGCTTGCAGGCATATGTAGGCGAGGTCGACATGGAACACCGTACGGGCGATGGTCATCTCATCGCCAGCCATCTTGCCTTCATCTCCGCCCGCGCTATCCCGCACTTCTTCTCCGAACAATTTGATACCTTGCTCCGCAGGGCTGAAGACTTCGTGCCCTTCTGCCCGAAGGCGTGCCGCCGCTTCGTGAAATGCCGGGGCGTTGAACTGGGCAATGCCCCGCATCGGACCTGCTAGATAGACCTTCATGCCACCCTCCTTGGTGTGCTGTGCAACTGATTGCACAACCGAAGATACAATACTTTGAGTCTAAGGCTAGGTGTAAATGAGTCTGCGACCAGGATTTCGTCGTGCAACTGATTGCACGAAATCAGCCGACACCGTCGCTGATGATCTTCTTCATGTAGATCCATTCGTCACCGCTCCATGGCGTCTTCGGGACGAAGCAGCGGAAACCCGCCGCGAACAGATTGTTGAGACTGTGGGCGTTGCCGGGGAACGTGTCGGAGAACAGCAGATGCCACCCCTTCTTCCTGGCGGCGACCTCGCGCGATTTGATCAATCGCTTCTGTAGGCCGTGGCCTCGTGCGCTCGGCATGACGCCGGCACGAGCCAGATAACCGGCACTCTCCTCGCGCTGCGACTTCCATAACCCGGCGAACGCTACCGGCTCCGTGGTGCCAATCGCGTACGCGAACCACCAGTCGCCCACCTGTGTCACCTGCTCGACGTCGGGGAAGCACGTCAGGTGCATAAACGCCAACTGCGTCTGGACATCCGTGTGCGACGGATCGACCTGATAGATGCGATAGGGCGATGGCTTGCTCACGCGACCTCCGGCCAACTCGCCCAGTCAATCGGGGCGCGGTGCAGTAGCGGCTTGTCGACGAACACGCGGTTCGGGAACACCAGGCCAAGTTCGGGATGCGTGAACCACATCGCCTGGGCTGGCGGCTCGGGCGTGACACGTAGCTTCAGCTTGGCGTACTCGCTGTAGCCGGGAAGCGAACCGTTCACGACCATGGGCGGCGTGATGAAGCACTGGTGGAAGTGACCGATGACAAGCGTGTCATGGTCCCGCCCCATGGGGGCTTCTGCGTTGCGAATTTTAACGTCGCCGCGCTTCACCTTACCATAGATGCCGATGATACCATCACCACCAGCCGTTCCGAGATTGTCACCGTGGGTCAGCCGGTAACGATGCCCGTACAGACGGAAGTAACAATCCACATCCCGCGAGCGCAGGAAGCGGATGTTCGGGTCTCCGGCGAACTTCTCCGCCAGGAACTTGTAGAGCGTGTGCTCGTGATTGTGCCCCGCCGCATTCTTGAAGTGCGGCTTGTGCGTGTTGCGACCGTGATTGCCGAACACACAGGGGATCAGGATTTTCGGGAAATGCTTGCGCAGCTCGGTGATGGCGGTGCCGATGTTGTCGTAGCACCAGTGCATCTGATCGAGGGCCGTACCCCAATCCGTCTCCGCGAGTTCCGGGTGAAGCTGTCCGGAGATCATGTCACCGCCAAGCATCAGGCAGAGGCCGGGATACGTGGGGTGGGTCATGTAGTCGAAGCAGAGCTTGAGCGTGTTCTCGACCAGGAGCTTGACGCGAGCCAAGGCGATTTCCTGGTCGAACGAATTCAGGCCTCCGACCTCCTCGGGATGGATGACTTCGCCGATCTGCCAATCGGACCAGATCGTCGTGGGCACCATCGACTCTTGGGCGCTGGCCTTGCGCGGCGGCAGCGTCCAGCTGGGCTCGCTCGGCAGCCGGTCTTTCAGACCCATCAAGGCTGCAAGCGCGGTCTCCGAAGCCTGGTGCTCGGCGGCCTTTTTCTTCAGAGCCTTGTGCAGCTCCTTGTTCTCGATCTTGGTCTTGTCGGCCGATGCCCCGCCTACGACTATCGTAGCGGGCTTGAACAGTTTCCAGTTGGGCTTGCTGGTCCTGAGCTGGTGCTTTAGCTTGCTCTCGGTGACACCCAGCCGTTTTGCTGCCTCAACAACAGCTGAACCTAACGGCGACTTGAGGCCTGGTGAGCCGTAACCCTCCGCCAGGCATTTCTCGACGACCGTCACATACTTCTTAACGGTCGCGGCGGGGATCGCAGGACTGGGCATGTGACCTCGGTTCAAATGGACCTAGTCACCTGAGTATCGGATTGTCGGGATTATACTACGCCCGCCCACCGCTGGTTGTTCGGTGCTGCTACCAGCGGAAGAACTGTACAACTGATTGCACGATTAATTGCCTCGTGTGCCAAGGCGCGTGCCTGACGCGGCCCACGTCACATATGACTCGCCATCGACCGCCCAGCCTGCCGCACCGCCGCCGCCGGGGCCTGTACCCGTACCCATACCACCTAGGTCGGGGTCGGACACAGGCACCCACGCGCTGCCCGCCGTGCCGGCAGCACCCAAACCACCACCGGCCCCGCCACCGCCAGAATACGCCTCGATGAACTGGTACGACAGGTATGGATACTCTTCAATCGCATAACCACCAGCACCACCAGCTCCGCCGGCACTGATCGTGCCAGCAACGCCGTTAGTAGCGCCGTGGTCATAGCTGTAAGGCGCACCCCCCGCTCCGGAGCCAGCACCACCACCACCACCACCACCATGGGAGCCCGGGACTTCGACGTTTTGTCCGCTGCCGCCGCCACCACCACCACCACCGATGGTGCCGGCGTTCGTGATCCTGATTGCCGTGCGGGTATACAGACCTGTGCCACCCACGTAACCGCTACCTGCGCTTGAACCACCAGCGCCGCCCTTGCCGGCGATATACAAACCACTGCCAACGGATAGGGCAATAGTTGATAGCGCCGGAAGCGTATCGGACGTGAAGGCGGGCGTCGCGGTGCTGCTAGATGTGATGTTCGAAGTCACCGTCAGCGTGGCAATCAGCGGAACGATGCCATTCCACCCGGCGGCCAGGGCCAGCGTGTTGACGTTGACGTTAGCGCCACCGATGTTCGCAGTGTACCTGTAAGCGTACTGGTAAACCTGCTTCCAAACACCAGCATCCTTCACCCATGTCGACTGCACGGTCTTCCATGTGCCGGCATCCTTGACGGAGAGTGTCGCGGTCTGCTTCCAGACGCCAGCGTCTTTAACGAATGTGAGGGTCGTGGGCATGACCTACACCTGGTACCAGATGTCGCCGTTAGCCCCGCCGCTGGGTGCGGACGCCGATACCGTGCGAACGCCCTTTCCGTTGATGCCTGACGCCAGTTTGGCGTCGGTCACGTTGGCGTCCAAAATCTTCGCCGTGGTCACCGCGTCGTTTGAGATACCAGCCGTCACCACGGCGTTGGTCCCGATTTCGGCGGACGTGACGGCGTTCAGGATGGCCAGGCCACCCAGGCCCAAGCCCGTGCGCGCAGTGGCCTGAGTTGCGCCGCCTGTGCCACCCAGAGTGACTGGCAAAGTTCCTGTGACACCAACTCCGGCCAAGTTGACCTGGCCGTAGACCAGATCGGTACCGTTCGACTTCAGTACGTACTCTGATGTGCCCAGTGCGTAGACCGCCCACACCGCAGCGCCGCGCAGCAGAAACTGGCCGCGTGTCGAACCGAACACACCATCGAGCGCGGCATTGAGCGTGGCATAGCCGGTCCCACCGCCTGCCTGCGACAGGAGCACCGTACCGAACGAACCGCCGCTGTAGCGTGCGAGCAGGTTGGTTGACGTGTTCCACTTCATGGCACCGGTCGGGATATTCGTCGCCGTGCCAGCACCGTGCATCGTCGTGGCGTCGAGATCACGATCATTCAGATACGAGATGACGTTTGCATACGTCGAGGTAACGGTCGGGGTGTTCCAATCAGCCATGGTCGATGCCCCTCCTTGGGCACTTTGAGAATTACGAGAAGCCGCGAGCAGACCAGCTTACGGTACCGGTCTTGCGGTCTCCCGCGCTGTCGAACAGAAGAACTTTGAACGTGGTCGGATTAGCCCCGCCCGCGAAGTCATAGACGGCCTGCGACGACGTAGTGCCAGCCGGGGTAAGCGTGATGGACGAGACTGAGATGAACGGGATCGAGAAGGTCGCCGTCGTCCCTCCCACATCACCCGCAACTGCCGCACAAGTTCCGCTGTCGGCACGCAGCTTCGAAGATAGCAGAACATTGAGCGACGATATATTGCATATGTCGTCTCCACCCGAGCTGGTCAGATCCACAGTGACCTTCAGGAACCGAAAGTTGGCAGCGAACTGGGACGTGCCGGTACCGAGGAGGCTCCACGTGCTACCGTTGCTGCTCGTGTAGGTCGTGATCGTGCTGCCCACGGTACCGGCCACGTCGGTCTTCGTCATGGTGACGCTGATCAGCGTCTGGTCCAGGTTGATGCCGTAGTCAAAAATCTCCACGTACGAAGCGGTCGCGGGCGAGGGCTCCAGATAAATCGGGTACCCGGCCGTGATCTGATCCTGGGGCGTGGACCAACCATTACTCGTGAAGTGGGCCTGCCACGTCTCCGTCGCGTTGGCCGGACCAGACATAACACCACCTGAGACGGTGAGGTTGGTCAGCACAGCATCAAACGGACCAGCCACCGCATCAGCCGCGTAGGTCAGCAGCGCGAGGATGCCGTACGTGACGTCAGCGAAGTTATTGGCTGCGATCAGCATGTTAGCGCCGCCGCCTTCGGTAATCTCCGGAGCCGCAACGAAGATTGTCGCGCCTATCGTACCCGCGTTGTTGTCCGGATCGACATAGGTGAGCAGGTCGGTGCCTGCCAGGATCGTGCCACTCACCGAGTAGTACGCCCATGAACCGGTCAGGGCGAACGAGGTCGCCGCATACTCCGTACCAGCGCCGTTGCGAAGACGCAGGGTTACATTGCCGGTTTCCGTGCCGGACTTCATCCAGATACCCCACTTGAACGTGCGGCCAACGGGTGAGGCAACAGGTGTCAAGAAGCCGGCCCAGCTGGAGCCCGCTCCCGTGCGTGTCAGCTTATCTCCCGTCATGGTCACGCCAAAGCTGCTGGTCCACGACTGATTAAGCAGGTAGTCCGGCGGCTGGGCCACGATGGCGACCACACTCGTCGGCGTACCTTCGTTTCCAGCCGAGTCCACCGCTACGACCCAGTAGACGTACGTACCTGCAAGCATCTCGAAGACAAAAGTGAACGTACCGGCCTTCTCGCCAATCGACACAGCGGAGCCGTATGTGGCACCCTTCTTGACCAGAAAGTGGTCGATAGGCACGCTGCCAGCCGCCGGCGCTGTCCATCTCAGCAGCACGTTGTTGTCGATCACCTGGGCCGTCAAACCCGTGGCGACGGCGGGACTGACGACAAACAATCCGACCTCACCCGCATCACCTACGTTGCCTGCCCCGTCAATCGCGGCGACATAGAACGTGCGAAGGCCACCCCAATTCACTGGAGCCTGCCAGATCGTGGACTTCGTCGTGCCAATAACCGTGCCGGCCGCCCACGAAGCCCCATAGCGGATTTCGTAGTGATCTGTCGCGAAGCTGCCGTTCACGGCGGTCCACGTCAGGGCGTAGTCTGTGCCTGCGAATGCCGCCGCTGGGGACGGGGCTGGGGCAGCCGTGACAGTCAGCGCGATGGAGGTAGGCGTGACGCTGTAAATGCCTTGTGGGGCCGACACCGCCGCTACCCAGTAAATCTGGACACCTGCGATGGCATTCTTCTGGTAGTAGCTGCTCTCGTTCGCCTCTGACACCATCGTCCCGGCGTTCCACGAAGCACCCTGGCGCACTTCGTAGTGATCCAGGTTCAAGTCCGTGTTGGGCGTCCACTTGAACGCCAGGCCCTGCGGATCATACACCTCGATGAGCCCCGATATGTCAGACGGGGCCACCGCTGTGGTCATATCCACATCGACAAGCTCCAGCCAGCCGCTGTACTTGCCGGTCAATGCCTTGGAGCGCACCCGGAAACTGTGCAAGCCTTCGATATTGTCGCGGTACTCGATGCTGGTCAGGGACGTCTCGCCGACGTCGTTGTACTGAGAGTCGTCCGAATTCTTCGCCTGTATCTGGTACATATACACGCGAGCGTCAGCAGCGGGCTCCCAAGAAATGATCGCCGCCGCACGAATGGACGAACCACTGATATACAGACGCGGATCGGCCGTCATGGAGCTGGGTGCCGAGATAATCCCAGTCGGAGTCGCGTTGTAGGGCGGAGCCGGGACCGTGATCCCCTGCTCGACGCGGTCGAACTTGGCCGGATCGTAGAACAAGGCCATGGCCTCGAACGTAGCGGGGTTAATCTCGATGTTCGACAGGATGACAAATTGGCGGGGCACCACCGTAGCCGATGATATGATGTAAACGGCACCGCTGAGCGGTACATCCGGCAGATCTTCCGCCCATGTAAGCTGGCTGGTCACACCTTCGGCATTGGTCAGCACGCGTGTCTCCAGCGTGCCAGTCGGGATCATGATGTTGAGCGTGTAAGTTGTCGCCGCGAGGACGGTGAACGGATTATCGGTGACAATACTCGTGAGCGTGGCCGAGGTTGCGCGTCCGCTAAAGCCCGCCTGAGCGTAGTTCTCGTCCGCGATATTGACGACATCTCCAGGGAATACGTCGGCCAGCTCCAGACCGCTACGGAAATGCACCGTCTCGGTCTGGGTCTTTTCGGTGTCAAGCAGCCACTTGCCGGCGCGTATAGCCTGGCTACGTGACGTGGCACCGTAGGCCACCACGTCGGTCTGCCTGACACCATAACGGTTGATGCTCTCCTGGTCGTCCACGTACTCGACCGAAGGGCGGTAGCCGTCGTTAGGATCGTTCCAGATGACCTTGCAGACGGTGTGGCGGGCCTTGAGCGCCGAACCCTCATACTTGAACTCGCCAGTGATGACATTGCTGTTCGTGAACAGCTTCGTCGGCGACTTGGGCATGTCCGCAGTCGCGCGGATAGCACCAGAACTCCAGAACGACATACCCCGGAAGATGGCCGACATCGTGTTGATGACGGCGTAGGCTTCCTGACGTGAATTGAGCAGCATGTTGCACTGGTAGCGAGGTTCCATACCGCCGCCGCCGAGGCCATCGGGCACGCCGACAAAGAAGCCGTCCGCATCCACACCGTCGCAATACTGCCCGATGGTGTACAGATCCCACTTCCATGGGTTAACCGCACTTTCGGGCAGGCCCAGGCCGTAGCGCGTGCTCGTCAGCATATCGTAGTAGCACCAGGCCGGGTTATTGCTGTAGGCGGTCGTAAACGAACCATCCCAAGCGCTGGTGTAGTTTCGGGTCACCGGGTCGTAATTGCTCGGGATGCGGATTTGCATGCCCTTCAGCTCGTACGAGCGTGTGGGCGAGCCGCCGCTGAACTGCGACGTGTCGATCTGCATACCGATGTACGTGCTGTTCGGATGCGAGAACTTGCTGTCGACGACTTCCGTGTATGAGTACCAATAGAGATCGTTGTGGATGCTCAGATCGACGTTGTCGGCGGTCTCACGGACGACCTTGATCTGCCAGTTGCTGGTCGCACTGGTAGGCAGCTTGATGCGGTAGTCGCGCTGATAAGACGACGTGCACTTACCTGAGAACGAACTGGTAATCACATCGACGTAGGCCCCGCCGTCAGTCGCGACGTAAACAGTAAAGTCCACTGTCGCACCGTGCAGGTTGCCGTTCTGTGTGTCTTGCTGGGTGAGCGAGGGCACCGCCAGCTTGATGATGACGGCATTGGCTTCAGGATTGGTGACCGTCCTAACGATGCCGCCACTGACAACAGTGACCTTTACACCGCTACCGCCCAAGGAGACGACGTTCTCCGAGGACGGAAAGCCAGGCATATAGGTTTGGCTCGGATACGGCAGGCCGAGGCGCTTACTCCAAGACACACCCTGGTAATTGTACGACCCGTCGCTGTTCAACAGCGGCGTATCGTCGAAATAGATCGACTTGTCGGCGTCCACCAAGCCCTCGATGGGGCCTTCGCACCACAAGTCCAGGAACCGCGCCATCGAGCGTGACTGAAGCGTGTTGGCGTCTTCGACGGGCGCTTGCCCTCCACGGCCAGCAGACGGTTCCGGTTGCTTGCCGCCGCCGCCTCTGCCGAAGATGGGCCGGTAAACTGTCTTAGTAACCATTGCTCACCTCCGACGTCACGCCGGCCGTAGCGCCCGAAGTGGCCACTTCGGTAATATCTTCAGACGTTACCGAACCGCTGACCAGCAGCGAGCCCACACGCATTTGCCCGTATAGAACAGGCACCGGGCCGCCCTGCTCCGTTGTATTGGCCGGACCGGCATAGATAAACGAAGCGCGGGCTTCCGGGCGTTCCATCTGCGAGTAGTTGCTACCCGAAGCCTGCGGCGTAGCGCTCAGCAAGCTCGACACACCGCCCAGGGCCATCATGAAGCCAGTCGCGGCGATCTGCCCGTAGGAGATCGCGCCGATTAACGGAAGTGAGAACGCAGCGGCTCCCATTCCGGTCGCTGCCGCAGCCGAGGCACCCAGACCAGCCACACCAACACCGATGTCAGCGGCCAGCAAGGCGCTGGAAGCCGCCAGCGAGGCTCCGGCGGTGAGGAAGGCACCCGCGATCATCACAACGCCGAGGATGATCTTACCGATAGACTTGCCGCTATCACCACCACCGTTACCGTAGGCGGCCGGAATGATGTGGATGTCGTTCTGTCCCAGCCGCATGGTCAGTTCGGCAAGATCCAGATACTGACCTTCGCGGCGAGTTGTACCCTTGACGAAGCTGTAGCCTGGGCCGCGCATGAAGTACGGCTTGAACTTCGGGTAATTTGCCGACAAGGCGAACACGGCTTCGGGCAGCGTCTCGACATCGAACCGATGCTTCCAGCCGAACTTCCGGCCTAGATCGCCGTGGAGATATACGGTGCGGAGCATCAGGCCACCTGTGCAACTGATTGCACGGGAAACGTCCGTACCCGCTTGATGACGAACCTGGACCAGGGGCCAAGGACGTCGATCCTGGACAGGCGGTAACTCAGATGGTGCAACACCAGGCCGTTGCCGACGTAGACCCCGGTGTGATTGACCACCTGCGAACCGATCTTGGCGATCAGCACGTCGCCAATGCGCGGCGCGTCATCCACGACCTCGCACGGCATGGCCAGAATGCCCTCTTCGACCACGTTCTGGCCCTTGGACCACCACTCGTCGTCGCGCGGCGTGAAGGGCAGGATCAGGCCCTCCTCCTTGCGCTTCCAGTCACGAACCAGAGCGAAGCAGTCGGCAATGCCATGCCGGAATACGCGGCCTTCGTACGGCGCGATGGGCAGGTTATCGCCCCAGAAGAACAGCTCGGGGCGGTGGCCTCGTTCATCGTTGATGTAGCAGATGCCCCAAGGCACCTCGCCAATCTGCTGCTGCTGCATGTCGACCTTGGTCGGAGAGTTCGGGCCGTCCGGATGGGAATGGATCACCGCTACGAGCTGGCCACTGGCGTAGGCTGCCGCCATGACGTGGTCGTCGATCCGGAACTCGGTCAGCGGGTCTTCCGCCACGTTGATGCAGCGCACGTAAGCGCTGGCAATCACAAGGCCACACGCCTCCTTTGGCGCTTCTTCCCTGGCGTGCGCGATGATCTCGGCTTCGACGGCGGGACTGACAAGCATCACCGCACCCGTGAAACTGAGGGAAAGCCGCCATAGGGCAGATCAGCGTCGTCACCGAAGCGCGCCTTGCATCCTACGACCGACTTCGGGCACACGTCACCACTCTCTGTGGTGGCGTACCCCGCCACGGTCAGGTAGGTCGTCCCAGCGTACGGGCAGCTGCCGTAGACGAACTCCCCGTTCACATACTGGCGATACGTCCAGGTGCAGCTGTCGCGGATGACCTGGCGGGAAGGCAGCATGACGCCCTGCTGATCCAGGGACGCCGCTAGCTCGAACTCGATCATCGTCTTCGTGTGGCCGGACTTTCGGTCGACGAAATAAATGTCGGGAACGAAGTAGGCTTCAGGATCGGCGTTCGGCTGGCCGTCCAGGTACTTGGCCAGGGTCTTCCAGCGCGTAACCTTCACGCCCAGCAGATCGTGATACTGGATGACTGAGCTAAGCAGGTTTGTGCCGGCATTCGCTACGGTGATCTTCGGACGAGGCAGCGCGCCGCGACCAGTCCACTCGAAGCCCGAAGCCTCAATCGGGAACGGTACGTACGTGTTCCCCTTCCATTGCGGCGCAACGCCATCGATCAGGCCAGAGCAGAAATACCAGATGTCGGTGCCGCCGATGGGCGTCGTGTCGATGTCATACAGCGTAACAATATCACCCGGCGCAAACGACTGGGCGTCGGACGCAAGTGAGCTAGCGGTGCTGATGAAGTCACCGATAGCAAGCGTTCCAATAGCTGCTACGCCGTACATCTAAGTTACTCGCCGAACGGAGGTGCCATTGGCACGGATGCAGGCACCAGGAGAGTGGCCAGCTGCGCGTCCAGGTCGGCACGCACGATGGCCAGCTTGTCCGCATCGCCCTCCACGATGTTCTGGCACCACGCTTCCGTGATGTTCTCGTACGCCACGAAACCGTCCTCGGTCGTGGGCAGAGCCAGCCCCGTGCATCCGGCAATATCGACCGTGGCGTTGCCCTCGATGGCCGAATAACGCCAGTGAATGGCGCGAACCACGTTCACCATGTTGCCGACGAGAGGGTCGCAATCGAACTCGTAGAAGTTCCACTTGTAGACGGTAGCCATAATCGATCCTCCTTGATCGAATTCGTTGAAAGATTAGCCAGCAGCCATAATCACCCAATTGGTGCCGTCAGAAACAAGTATGGCCCATTTGCCAACAGTACCCGCCAAGATAGCCGTAGCAGCAGCGCCGCCACCCAAAGGCACTACATTCGCGGACGCCGATACCACGGTGAAAGCCACGTAATTCAGGATGGCGATTTCTCTACCAAGACATGTCGAGGCGGCAGGCAGGGTGGCGGTACAGGTCGCCGCTGCCTTGTTATTGATGATCCAGTTTTCAGTAACGGCCAGCGTGAAGTCGGCCGCTTTTGTAACCGGTGCGCCACGACCAAAGCTGCCGGTGATGTCCACCGTATTGACGGGGACCGTAACACCACCAAATCGAGTCAGGCCGGCGAGCGCGTTCTGTGCAGTACCGCTAGCGTAGATATTCCAGACGCCGGTAGCAGCGGCAAGAAGACTTGAGAAGGCGTAGTTGTTCGTTCCCGTCGTCATGGCCGCAGTGACGTGGAAGCCGTACTGGTTGGTGATCGTCGATCCCGCACCCTTCGCCGGAGACACCACGACGTAGTGCGCCAGAGTCGTGAGCGTGAAGGCCGCTGCTGACGTGGTGACCGACGAGTGGTGCGCGTAGGCCGCCAAAGTCACGGTACTGGCCACGGTAGCATCCACAGCGATACCGTACGCCGTGGTCGAGCCGACGATGCTCTGGGTGACGCGCAAGCTGAACTGCGTGAGAGCGGTGCTGCCGATGCCCACGCTGCCGGCGAAGTAGTTCCACGCGGTGCCGGCCGCATAAACATTCCAGCGATTGGTCGCCGTGGGGATGTTGCTAAAAAAGCCATAATTATTGGTCGCGCCAACCAAAGAGGGGTCTACGTAGAACCCGGTTTGGTGGGTGACCACCGACCCCACACCAATCGTTCCTTGGGCCGTCGAATAATGGTGCATATTGGCCAGTGTGAAGGCTGCGGCCAAAGTGGCCAGTAATGTGCGGTGGGCGTATGCGGTCGCGACCGTGTCCTGCACGACAGAGTTTACATACATACCGTACGAGGTAGTGGCCCCCACGATGGGGCTGGATATATACAACAGGGTGGATGCGCTGATCGTTGGCCCCAACACGACGCGTTCGCCGGATGCCACAATCACATTCGAGCTGAACGTGCTGCTGGGGGTGGCGAGGCGCAGTACCTCCTCCGGAACAATCAGGGCCGCCGCAGTGGCGTAGAACACAAGCACGGTCGGGAGGCTGCTTACGTTGTGGTTGCCCGTTGCGATGGCACGGATGGAGGCAACCGTGGCACCCAGAATGGAGACGATGGAAGTGTCATTGCTGTCGAAGTTGATGCCACCTAGCATGGCGACGGTTATGCCTGCACCAACTGCGGCACGCGCGCCTCGCAATGTGAGCTGGCTGGTCGTGAAGTCGGTGCTGTCGACCGTCAAGCCGACAATCGTCTTGAGACTGCCCGATATGGCCGCAGGATCGTAAATGTAGCAGTCTTTGATCCCCGCGCCGAAGGTGATGCGTGCGCCGGTCGAACTTTCGACGAGTGAGTTGTAGACCAGCGTAGAGTCGGTACGGGTCATGTACGCGCCCATCCACTCGCCGGCGCTCCGGTTCACCATCATGACATAGGCCGTGTCGCCGATGGCCATCGCGGTGACGATGTTCTGGAAATTCGTCACGGACGTGCCGATCATCGTGTACGGGCCGTTGCCCGTGGTCGACGTTGTGTCCTTGACGCGCGCCTTGTTGATGAAAGCCATAACCCCTCCTTGGGTCAGGCAGCCCGACTAGAGGTCGAACACCTGTTTGAATTCTGCCCGTACAGTACCAGTCGCCGCTGACATTTTCTCTACGGACCAGTTCTTACAGACAAACTGGTTGTTATTTAGAGCCGTCGTGTTCTTTTTGTACGCCCGCAAAGTGTCGGACAGGTCGGCCTGGGCACCCCAAAGGTACAAACCACTGCCGAGCACTCCCAGATAACTGCTGACCGTCGTCCAATTTCCGATGAACACATCTGAGCTGGTGTTCGTCTTGGTGATACGTGCGGCGCACCAGAACCAACCGCCACCCATGTTCTGGATCAAACAGGTGTTGCCACCCGCCTGCGTGATCGTGCCAGCCGACAGGTCGAATACTGAGTAACCTTCCCCTGTCATGGTGATGAACAGCTTCGAGCGCTCCGCTTGCTTGGCGTATGCCGAGACATACCATTTGTTGCCGATGGTCAGGGCACCCGGAATGGCCTGCTTGGCATAATGCTCGGCGGTTGCGGTAGTCTCGCACAGCTTGTCGGCGTCGAGGATCGTGCCGAGAGGTCCGTCTACTGCGTCGGCGGTGATGGTCGCCGCGTTCAGCGTCCACAGGTCTATCTGCTGCGTGTACAGAAGCTGGTTCAGGCCACAGTCGGGCGGCACCCAGTTGAAGGCCAACGTGCCACCGCAGTTCTTCAGGAACGTGTTGACGGCCTGGGCGTCATTCCACGTCACGTTATCCCACGACACTGACCAGGTCTCGGGCATCGTATTGAAGCCGTCGCCTACAGACTGGCGGTATCCGTTACCGTATTCATTGTCGATGGTACGCGGCTTGATGTTGACCGGCGTACCGAAAGTGCAATCAATTGCAGGGAAGTTGAGAGTTGTCATTACATACCGCCGCGATTAGAGCCGTTCGGGTTCAGGATGCCGCCTGGTCGCATCTGGTCCGTCAGGTTCTTGTTGACCATCGCGGTAACCAGTGCGCCCAGCTCCTGGGACTGCGCGCGGCTATCGAAGCCGCCATTCTTGTTGCCGCCTGAGCTGCCACCGCCGCTGGATACAGGCATGTTCACAGTCACGTTGGTCGTGATCGACGCGTTGCTGGCACCGCCGCCACGCAAGCCAACCGGGATACGCCCGGCCTGCATAGACGGGACGTATGGCGTCAATTGCGGATCAGGCACCGCTGAGAACGTCGGCGTGACACCCCTCGGTACATCTCGATCCGACCCCTTGTTCTTGACGGAGACGTTCTCGCGGTCGCGGATCGTCTCCTTGACCGTCGACTTGTTGCTGATGGTCTGGTCGACAATCGACTGGGCCATGTCACTAAACGTGCTGCGGGCTACAGACGTCAGAGATGCGCGGCTGGTGCTGGACGAAGACTTGTCCGACTGGGTCGAGCGATCCGAGCGGCGTTCGTCTACCAGCTTGCGCAGCGACGTGCTGTTGTCGCGGTCTCCCTCGATGTTCGTGACGACCGACGTGTTGTAACCGGTCTTGTTCAGGGTGGACTGTCGAAGGTCGCGGACTTCCTTCAGGACCGACACAGCGTTGTTCGTGGTCGTGACGTCAGCCGCGCGCTGCTGTGCAACTGATTGCACGGGATCTGCCTGCGGCAGGACCTGCGTGAGGATCGCCTGCGGGGCGGCCGAAGTAACGGTCTTCTGCACCCACGAAAACAGGGCATCCAGGCCGTCGATCTCGACGTTGGCCGTCACCGCTCCAGCCGGCGCACTCACGTTCGAGACGCTGTTGGACACCGAGGAATTCGACACGTTGCTCGTCTGGAAGACGTTGGTCAGGTGATCGACCGCCGACTGCACGACGTTCTTGACGGTCTCCACGCTGTGGTCGTTCATCGACGGCCCGGCCTGCATGCGCAGTTCGACCGGGATACGTCCGCTGGGAACCGGGACATACGCCTCCGGAACCGAGCCTTCTCCGAACATGGCCATCTGCGGGCTGTTCGCGATACCACCAGTGGAGTACTTGCGCAGCGGGATCGGACCATCCTTGGTCATGACGCCACCATCGGCGAACATACCCATGAACATGCCAGCGCCCTTGGCCAGGATGCCGCCCAGCATGCCGCCCCCGCCGCCTCCACCCCCGCTACCGCCGCCACCGCCAAACAGACTGTCAGCTATAGGGCCTATCACCATACGACGGATGGCCAAGACCTCCAGGTCGTGGATCATCGCCTTGATGACACCGTGCATGGACTCGCCAATGCTCTTGGTGCCGTCCAGTGCATCGGCCATGGCTTCTTCGACGCCGTGGAATGCCTTGACCCCGGCATTCTCATAGTCGGCAAACTGGTCTTTGCTGCTCTGAATGTACTGAGCCATCGGACCATTGGCTCGACGGGCGTCCTCGTCTGAATTGGCCTTGGCGGTCACCGCTTCTCGGCGCTTCGAAAGGTCCAACTCCTCCTGAGACGACAGCTGCCCGTCTATGGCTACTTTTAGCATACGGCGGCGGTCTATCTCCACCGCAAGCAGGCCAACGGCGATGTCCTGCTGTACCTGGCTCTGCCCGGCTACGCTGATCTTGCGTTCATTGAGTTCAATGTCGGTGCGCAACGACGCGGCAGCCTCGTTCGAGGACTGCTGCAACTTCAAAGCGGCGGCCTGTCTGGCAGACTGTAAAAGCTCCTCACCCTTCTTCTTGGCCATCTCCTGCTGGCCCTCGTCACCCGTCACCGCGAGGGCGGCGAGTTCACGCTGCTTGGCCGTCACAGTGGCAACGATGCCGTTCCAAAACGCCTCAACCGGGTCCTTCGCCGCTGCGGCAGCCGCCGCCAGGTCTGGCATGGCCTCCTGCTCTTTGCGGAGATCGGCCGACAGCTTCACGTAGTTCTTCATGAACTCTAGCGTTTGAGCATCGTCGGCGTCCGGATTGCCCTTTCCGGTGGCCTGGGCCTCCTTAGACTTCTGCACATTGATGAGATTATTGGCGGCCTGTGTGGACACACCATAGGCCTTCGCCAGGTCCATCTGATACTGGACTTCACGTGACGTCGCCGCATTCACGTCGGCAAATTCCAAGGCTATCTTTTTGGCAGCGTCGCCTTTGGCCCTCAAAACCTCGGTATCGTAAGCCGCGTCACCCGCCTTGAAGCCAAGGGCTCCCATCCGCGCCTTAGCTTCTTGCTCGGCCGCTTTAATACGCCTCTGGCTCTGCGCCGTGCGCGCGATCTCCAAAGCGTCTTCATCTTTGGCGGTAGCGGCGCGAGTCGCACCCGCTTTTTTGGCGGCCTCTTCGGCCCCAGTAAGCAGGTTGTTCGCCTCCTCAATACTTTGCCTGGCCTTGTTGAGATCAGCGCGGGAATAAAACCCAGTACTGTCGTTGCTAACCTCAGTCAGTCTCTTAGAAGCTGCTGCGTAGATTGCCTTGGCCCGGTCGACGGCACCGTCCGCCTGTTTAGCAGCACTCTCCACCATTTTACCGGTCGTGTCGTCATACGCGACACCGAGTTTGGTCACTCCGTTGGACAACTCGTCCATCATGTTTTTGAACGCAGTCGCTTCGCCCACATCGAAGGCTTTCTTGCTCGCCTCCGCTACCTTGTTCAGGCGTTCTTCGAGACTGACCAGCGCTGCTATCGCGCCGGGTATGGCGACATTGCGTACCTGTGCATTCGGGTTCTGTATCGCCTTGAGCTGCTCCACGTACTTACGCTGCTTGGCGATCTTCTCGTCCAGGTCCGTCTCCGTGTCGGGAGCGGTAGGTGACTTGTTGAAGAACGTGATCATGTTGACGCCTTCGGCCGTCAGCTTGATCAATTGCTCAGTGGCCTTTGACAGAATGCTGTCGTTGAACTGGTCGAGAAACTCGTCCCAGGCAAAGGCGGCCTGCTTTAGAGCACCACTCAGCCCCTTGCCCACGGCGGAATTGTCCGAAGTTCCAAGGCGCTCAGCCAGGATGCGCAAGGCTTCGGCCTGAGCGGCGGAACGCCCACCGCTGATGCCCATCAGCTTGATGCGTTCTTTCTCCGCCTCGTTGAGCATGATGCCCGCACGACGCAGCATACTCATGCCGCGCTCTGGATCAGCCAGGGCTCGGGCCAGCATGCGGGAGGCGGAAACCAGATCGCCACCCATGACCTTGGACAGCTGGACGGACATGTCCATAGCGGGCTTGAACGTCTCGTTCGTGACTCGGCCCATAATCATGAGCTTCGCCGCAGCGTTACGAACATCCGTGTCGTCGGTCAGTGTGCCCTGCGACTGCTTGTCAACGACTTCGTTAACTTCAGACTTCGTCATACCTACGGCATTTCCGGTCACCCGCATGGCCATACCAAGGGCCTTTTGCGACTTCTCGTAATCAACCGTGTTGCTGATCATCTCCTTGAATACACGTACGACACCAGCATACGCCGCTTCCAACGAGTGAGCGGCCAGGATACCACCAGCGATAGGGGCACCCAGCGAGATCATGCTGCTGGCGACGTTCCGGACCGCTCCGCCAAACGTGCCGGCATTTCCCGTGGCATGGGAAATCAGGCCGCGCCAAGTACCAACGTGCCTTGCGCTTTCTTCGTGCGCCTTACCGTGGTCTTTCACCGCTGCTGTGGCCTGCTTCAGTACTGAAGAAGCCTCGTCCCTCATTTTGAGGATGAATAGCAGCTGGTCGCTGTCGGCCATTTAGGTGTCTTCCATCTTAACCGCCTGGCATTCGGAAACAGTCCCGGCTACCAGCCGCATCGTCGTTACGTATCTAAGGGCTTGCGAAGTGATCGAGCCCTCATTGGCCAACACGCCTTCTTTGTAGAGGCTGTACAAACTCATGATCTCGCCGAACATAAACGGTTCGTCTTTGATCGGACGACGCGGACACACCCAGGTGTCTACGTCGTCAATGCGTTCAGGCATCATGGACCTGTTGGTCCACACACCGTTCTCGTCTTGCTTAGCGTCGCAACCCCACTCCTTCTTGTTCCGGTCGGTGCAGGTCGAACAAACCCGCTCCGGATACATGACGAGCGCGATTACGCCGCCTCGGATTTCCCCGCGTCGATCTCCTTGACCTCGTTGATGTCGCGGATGGCGTTGGCGATCTCGCGGACCAGCATGACGTCGAACCGGAGCAAGCAGTCGTCGGCAACCACCTGGTACTTCTTGCCCATGACGAAGCGCTCGACCGTCTTGAACTCGACGTCGTTGCCCTTCTCGTCCTTGAAATTGGCCCAGTCCTTGAGACCGAAACGGACCAGCTCCAGATTGACTTCGTTGAGCTTGACCTGGGCGGTCTGCTTGCCGGTCTCTTCGTTCTCGCCGAACACCAGGGTCCGGTCGTGGACGTAAGTCCAGACGAACGTGTCGATAGCGCCGATGGTGAACTTCGTCGCGTCGGGCGTGCCCTTGGCCGGATCGAGGACGGACTCGATGGTCTTCACGGCGGACATTGTGAGGGCTGCGATGGCCATGATCTGCTTCTCCTTCAGAGATGCTGTTACGGTATACTCAACATAACCGGCCCTGCCCGTGGAACTACGCCGTCCGGCGGCTCTGGTTCTCCGCTGCCACCACTTTGTCGGCCAGCATCACCGTCACGCGAGCCGGAGCATTCAGCCGGGCGATGGTCTGGGCAGCTTCGCGGGTCAATTTGGCACTCAAGAGCCGACCATCTTCCGCCTGAACGACGTAGATTTTGACCTCGAAACTCATGGCGTCCCCCAAAAAGAGAGGCTGTGCAATTGATTGCACAGCCCCAAGTTTTAGCTCCTTGTCAGGAACCCAGTACCTAACCTTCTAAGGGGCCGGCTAGACACTTCTAGCAAGAGTAGATGAAGAACTCATCGTCGCCCGACACGCGATTGAACTGGATGGCCGCGTCGAGCGCCACAATACCAGTACGGTCCTTGTAGGTCAGCCCGGTGTACTGGGCTGCTGGCGCATGGAAGGCGAGGATGTTGCCCGTCGTGACGCCGACCTTCATGCCGAAGTGCATCTGGTTGGCAGCCGACAGCTTGGTCCAGAAGTCCTGGGTAGCAACCAGGGTCGCTTCCGGATCGATACCACCAGAGGCGTTACGGTCCGAGACGACCAGGCCGGTCCAGCCGTTCGCGGCGTTGATGGACGAGCGGGGCTCGATCTTGTTGCCGATGTCGAAGCTGAAGGCATCGACGGCGCAGGTGTTCGCGACCGGAGTCATGACACCGAAGTTGTCCATGTGCAGGCGGCCGAGTTCGACCTGGACAGGCAGCGTGCTCTCGAAGATGGGGCTCGCCGGGAAGGCTACGTCCGTGGGCGTGGTGTAGAAGCCCGTGAACTCGAACTCCACCATGGCACGCTGACCAGCCTGCGCATTGATCTTGAACGTACCGTACGCACCGGTGAGCTGGTGCAGCAGGCCGTCCTTGTACATGTTGATCGTCAGCGACGCGTAGTTCGTGGCGATGCTCGACGGCAGATACTGGATGCCGATGGGCCAGACAGTGACCACCCAGGCCTGGGTCACCAGGAGCGCGCCGGACCAGGTCGGAATGAACGTGCAGGCCGTCAGACCGGTCGGGGTCAGAGGGCCCAAGCTGACGCCAGTGCCCGAGGCACCCAAGCCGGTCTGGGTCGCCGTGCCGTCGTCCCACGTGACGCTGAAGCGGGCCACGGTCGTGGCACCACCGGTCGTCACGTTGATGAGCGCCGTCTTGGGCTCGGTGATCGTGATCGAACCACCGTTGGTCCAGGTCACGACCGGGGTCGTCGGAGCCGAGTTGGCGCTGATGAAGGCACCCACCCAGCCGGCGACCTTGTTGGTGGCGACCAACGTGCAACCGCGCATCAGGCGCATGATACGGCACTCGGTGGCAGCAACACCGTTGTTGCGAAGTTCGTGCGAGAACTTCATCTTGCCGACCTTGCGACCGACGATGCTGGCGAGGTTGCCGAGATCGCTGCGGTACGGATTGCGCTCGATCTTGTTGATGTCGAGCATGAAGCTCGCGTCTTCGACGAGCATCGGGCTGGTGGCGTCGGCCATCACCGCAGCCGTGCCGTACGTGGACTCGGTCTCGGCGTAGACCATCGTCTTACGAGTGAGAATGGGCACTGGAAAACCTTCCTAATATCTTGAGCGGTTGAGTTGGGGCTTAGGCGGAGACAGCCACGGCGTGCGGCACGAGATAACCCGTGGTCGCGAGCGTGCAGCGATTGAGAGCCGTCGCCAGCTCCTTGACCGCTGCGGCCATTGCGGCGAACGACGCGTCGCCTTCCGTCTTGGAGCAACCACCGTAGGCAGCCGCAGAGCTGACACCGGTAACAACAGCGCCCACCGTGACGGCGAGTGCGGCGTACGTGTTCGAATAGACGGGCTCACCGCCGCTGTTGTCTTCCGCACCCTCGACGCCGCAGGCGACGCAAAGCTGGTTGACGTGGACAGCCAGCTGGGCGATGCGGCTCTTGTAGGCCGTGAGAACCGTGTTGAGGGTCGTCGCGTTCGCGAACGACGTGTCAACGGCGGTGAAGGTCTTCGTGACCGCACCGATGGTGCCGTCCGCAGCAACCGAACCCGTGCTGTCGGTCAGCGCGCTGAACACCGGGACCTTGGCAGCGATGGCCGAGCACTGGGCGATCAGCTCGCCAATGGCCGAACGAACGGTCACGAGGGCCGAGTCCGTCGCAGCCGCCTGCACGCCGACTTCAGCGACACCGCCGCTGAGCGTAGCGCCCGACACAGTGAACTTGGTCGGAGCGTTCGTGGCGACCGTCCACGCGTTCATCGCCGTGCCGTACGTGTCGGACACGATGGTGATGAGAGCGCCGGACGGATTGGCGTACGTGGCCTTCGCCACTTCGGCGTTCACCGAGGCGTTCAGCACCGTGACGATAGCAGCGGCGGTCAGAGCCGCCGTGCCCCCGATGTTGACCTGCGCGCCCGCAGCGCCCGAAGCCTTCATGGTGAAGACGGTGCCGTTCAGCGTGAACGTCTCGTCAGCAGCCGGGTTGATGGCGACCGTGATCGAGCCAGTGGCGTAGTCGCCCTGATTGACCTGGGCCGGCGTGACGGCGGGGATCACCCCAATGACGCCATCGGCAGCAGCTCCGGCGCTGTTGTCGGTCAGGCCCGTGACAGCCGCCGCAGCGATCTTGGAAACGTCCTGGAGCAGGGCGCGAATAACGGGGGTCAGACCATTCTGGTCGACTCGGTAGATTTCGCTGCCGCCCTTGAAATGGGTCGGCGTGATCTTGACAGTCATTGGAGCACCTAGAGTTAGGATGCGGGTCAAAATTAACCCTCCATGCCCACTAGATTTACGTGCCCCTAGCTTTGACTGTTATAGCCTCCAGCCGCCGTGGTTGCTGGATTACACCAGCTGGCGAGGGTCTCGGAGAGAATGCCGGTACTTCATGTTCAGGAACATCACGCCGACGACGTACTTGTTGTTCACGTCGTCCAGCTGCAAGTCGTTGCTGACTTCCTGGATGTCGATCACCAGGCCACCCAACGAATAATCCTCCTGGATACGCCGCTGGATTGAGCCGAACAAGGCATTCATCTCGACGGACGGATTTTCGTCACTCTGAATAACCAGATGAATTTCCAGGGCGATCCGGAGCGTGCACTCCTTGAGCGACGTGCGGTCCACCTTTGACTCGTGCATGTCGAAGATGCCGAGGGACCGCTGCTTCTTGAACGCCCAGTCCTTGAGCGGCGAGCGCAGTACAAGATCCCAGGCAAAGCCGTAGGGGTCGACGCTGGGCTCCACAGCAGTCTGGGTATCGAAGATCGTCTTCAGGGCCACCATGGCGCGTTCGCGGACGGTGTACTGATTGGCTACGAAGGCGGTCATCCGCGCATCTCCTTGAGCATGTTCTTCATGGCACGCTCGACGAAGTAGCTGCGGCCCTCGTTCAGGGTGTCGCGCATACCCAGCCGGGGCGGAATGGTCACCGACTTCACCAGGACGTAGAGCGGGACGACGTCCTTGCCTCTCTTCTGGAAGATCAGCAGGTTCCCAGCCTTCGACCGGGCAACGAACGTGTTGTCCCAGTCACGGGCGGATTTGTGGATCGGCACGCCTGCGCCGTCGAGCGCTGCGGGCAGTGGCACCGTCAGGTACTTGGCCGTCTTCGGGACAATGGTGCCGCCGAACTCCTGGATGCGAAGATAATGGACGCCACCGATCTGGCCCTGGACTGTGTCCATGGTGTCGCCAGTGACTTTGATGCTCTCTTCGATGGACCGGAGCGCCCTCCCGGAGCGGCTGCTGAGCGTCTTGGCGGTCGTGCCGCCGGGCCATGAGCCGCTATGACGAGCCACCATGCTGGCCGACACGCCCTTCAGGAACGTCTCCAGCTCTCGCTTGAGCACGGGCGTAACCCGCTCCCAATCGTCCTTGATCGCGCGAGCAAACGCGCCCAGTCCAGCCGCAGCATCCTTGTAACGCTGCGACCTGAACTCGAACTCCAGAACATAGTCCGACGCCACTAGACTGCCCGACTGTTCGCCGGAAGCATCGCCCACGGCAGATAGCGGGTCTTGCTGGCAACGATACGGGACAGCTGGCTGAGCAGTGACTTGACGTCAGTAACCGCCTGGGCCTGCACGAACGACGGATGAGCGTTCAGGCTGATGCGGGCCTGTAGCTGGGCGGCGCGCGTCAACCAGCCCGGTACGTCGTCGTATGTCAGGCCGTCACCAGACGCGAAGCCGTGATCGTAGCTGACCCGGAACCACCAGGTCGAACGGTTAGGCTGGTTCCTACTGGAGACGTAAGCGCCATCCCCTAGATCGACACTCTTCCAGAACGACACGACACCATTCTCGACGTCCACGTCGAAGGAGGTGACGGAGACCTCCGTGCTGGTGCCGAACTCGTCAGGACCGCGAGCCGCCACTACTGTCGGACTGGCCGACAGGAAACCCCGCCTCAGACCGAGCTTGATGATCGGACTGGTCTCCGGGATTTCTTTGAACGACACAACGAAGTCATCCTGACGACTACCAGGTTCGAACGAGTTACTGATCTGGGCCGCCAAATCATCGGTGGCGGCTTCCAGCGCGTCGGAGATGGCGTTCTCGGTGTCCTGCCCGGAGTCCATACCCATGGCTTCCCGGACCGACGTCACGGTCGCTAGGAGCATGGGACTAGACCTTTACTTCGGGTTCGACAGCTGGTGCCGCCGTCTTGATGATCACGCCACCTTTCTTCTTTTCCTGTGCAACTGATTGCACAGGAGCGGGGATGGTGCCGTCGTACTTCACCTTGAAGTACTTCTCGAAGTACTCCTCCAGCGCCTTGGCGGTGTCATCGGATACCACCTGGGGCTTGCCCAGTTCGAACTTGTGACCGTGCGAATGCAGCGTGGAAGCGATTTGCAATGTGACAGTAGCCATAACAGCCCTCCTTGGCCGACAATGAAAAGGGCGAGGATTTCTCCTCGCCCTCTACAGATAGCTGGTGTTGCCGCTTAGTGCAACTAGACCGTGCCGATGTTCGTGTACTTCACGGTCGCACCGACCTCCTCGATCTGCACCGCAACGCGGGCAGTGAGGACGACGATGTACACGCGAGCCGTGATGTCCTTGTCGAACTCAAGGCTGACCTGGCGCTGGATGCCGAAGATCAGGTTCATCGGGTTCGTCATCAGGCCGATGTCTTCCGGCATCAGCTGAGCGGCTTCGAGCGGCACGCCGTGCGGGGCAAGCTCGCCGTTACCGTTCACCGCAGCGTCGCCCATCGCGCCGACGCGGTTGGCAATGCCATCGCGGTACTCGATGCGCTGGTTCACCGAGGTGTACGTCCGCATCGAGTTCATGTTGCGGAGGTACTGCTTCGGCATCGCCTTCATGCCGGCCTTGAACATCTCCTTGGAGATGGTCGCGTCCGCCACATCGACGATGTTGCTGCCGGTGTCGCCCGCGAGCGTCAGCCAGCCGTCGAACATGGACAGGTAGGCCTCGTCGTCCGCGTCCGCGCCGTTCGTGTAGGACGTGTCGGCGAGGAGCGCCAGCTCCTCCAGATCGAGAGCACCGCGCTCGGCGATCAGGGTGACCAGGGTCTCCTGGAGGCCGCTCGACCACGGGCTGTTGGAAGCCGCGTTGTCGGCAACGGTCGTGCGCTCGATGTTGTCTTCGAGGACGTCATACGGCAGCCGGACTTCCGCGATGACTTCCGAAGTCGTCATCGTGATCTGCTCGGTCGCGGGCTTGGCGCGGCCACCGAGGCCCGAGGCGCTCGGCGCGCTCAGGGCGGTGCCCTGCGTGCCCTTGCGCAGGATGCGCTTGGAGAAGCCGATCTTGTTGATCTTGCGCTGGGGCGACGTCATCTCGACGATACGCGCCTGCTTGATCAGGGTCGGCTCAAGGATCAGCTTCCGGATGAAAGCTGCGCCCTGCTCCGGCTGCATCAAGCCGCCGTTCGCGCTGAGATCGGCCAGGGCCAGATCGGCCTTCTGGAGTAGAGTTGCATTGGCGGTCATTTTTCGAGCCCCTCCTTGGGCTGGTCCGTTCTTAAACGGGGTTAGGAGACGTCAGTAAAGTTCTTGAGGTTGCGGAAGTGAGGTAGGTTCTGGGTTAGACGCGGCCGTGAGCGAACGCGGTATCGAGCAGGGGCGGCACCACGCCAGCGGACTTGCGCACGCGGATCGTGGTGTCGTCGTCATTGGCAGCGCCGTGGACGGTGCCGTTGACGGCCTCTTCGGCCTTCTTCATCGCGGACTCGACGACGCCCATGCGCTTGTCCGTGGCCGCCGACGTCGCCTTGACGAACGCCGTCAGCTCACCAATCGACTTGGCGAGGGCAAGCTGGCCCTCTTCGATCTTCGCTACGACCTTGCGGGTCGCGGCAGTGCTGTCCTTGTCGCCGACGACCGGCTTGTCAGCGATCTCTTCATCACCGTCTCCGCCCTCTTCGGAACCGTCCGCAGCCGCGACGCCGTCACCGATGACCGTCTGCTTGTTCTTGGACTTGTTGACACCGTCCGCCAGGGCGACCGGGCTCGACTTCTTCAGCGCGGCCAGAACGGCCTCGGCCTTCTCGATCTCGACGACGAGGGCAGCCGCCTCTTCGTCCTTCTTGACCTTGTCGGACGCCGCAGCCTTGTCGGACGCCGCAGCCTTGTCGGACGCAGTTGCGGCCTTCGCTTCCGGGGTGTCCGAATTCTGCGGGGCCTCGGCCAGCATGACCGTGTAACCGGCCGCCCTCAGGATCTCCTGAGCATTGACCAGGGCCGAAGCCGCGTCGGATGCAGTCGGAACGGTCTTCGCTGCCTCGGCAGCCGCCGCTTCCTTCTTGAGCTTCTCGTTGAGAGCAGCCTTGGCAGCCACGACGCCTGCGTCGTCGGCCTTCTGGAAGAACTTCGTGAAATCGAGCATGGAACCTGTGTCCTCTTTGGTTAGACGAAACGGGATGCGGTTTGCGCCCCGCTTGACGAGTGAAATGAGTTCGACCTTTACGTCGGTGAGGGCGTTCGCCTTAATATCGCGCATTCAAAAACCCCTCGACGTAGCTGAACCGGTGCGCGTGACCGTTAACTTCATCGGTCAGCGTGCCTTTGGTGATCTTGTGCGTGTGGCCGGCGACCGTGTCGGTCTCGCCGCCCAGAAAGTTGCCGTCCTCGTCGAACTTGACGACGAACTGGTGCGCGTGACCGGCGACGTTGTCGGACAGGCCAGACACATGGTCCGGCACTTCAATCGACACGACGATCTCTTCCCGGTAGCCCCGCCCGCCGAAGCTGAAGCCGTTCAGCTCACCTGACTTGATCAGCGACCAGATTTTTGGGTCCGGCACTTTGATACCGACGACCCATGAACCGGGAATGAACACCGGGTCACCATCGCGGGCGATGAAGTTCTCGACCACATACGAACCGTTGACCTTGAGATCATGGTTGGTATCGATCTTCGTCAACCGCCCCATCTCCATGAAATGGTAAGCGGCCTTCTGAATTTCCTCAGCCGACATGCGGTCGCCCTGAGAGTCAGTCACTCCGGGGGCAAACACCTCACCGAAGACGACCTGTTGCTCGGCGTCCTGCTTCTTGAAAAGAATTTCGACCGGAGAAGTCATTTCGTCCCGCGATGGTACATCCACACCTGGGACAGTAGCCGCCGCTACGACTGCTTCTAGTGGCTGTGCAATTGATTGCACGATATTGGCTCTGTTTTAGAGCCACCTCTGCGGCTGCGCGCGACGCCGTTAGTAGCGACATGAAAAAACCCGCCTTAACAAAGTTAAGACGGGTTCCTTCGCGGCAGTCTATCAGGATAGTCTAGGCGTCGTGAACCTTGTCGAGAGCCTTCTGCCGCTCTCTGGCGCGGTCGGCCAGCGAAGCATCCTGGGCTTCATCACCCTCGGCGTCGAAGCCGGTCAGCATGAACTCCAGCGAACCCATCTGCGAGGCGGTCAGCGTGTCGTCGCCGAACGCCGCTACATCGAGCTTCTTGAACGGAAAGACGACCTCCTGGTCCAGGATTTCCTTGATCGCCCCCATGTACAGCGGGAACTTCTCCATGGTCGGCAAAATCTGGAAGCTGCCTTTGACCACGAGACCTTGCTCACTGAGCAGCGGCTCGCCGTACTTCGTGATCAGACTGTCTCGCAGCGCGCCGAAGAACGCCTTCTCCTCGCTGACGAACCGGTTGATGCGGGCGAGCGCATAAGCGTGCCGGGCGGCGACGGGCTTCTCGGCCACCGCTGCGACAACAGGTTCGGCCGTGAGCAACTGGGCAACGGTAACGATAGTCTTTTCCATACTAAACCCTCCGTGGTTTGTGTGCTTACATGGATAGCACACAACGTCAGAGGTGCAAGTAGTATCCGGCTAGACCCAGAAATATGTCAGCTTCGAACTTGCCTGATACCCTTTGACCGTCACGGAGCTGACGCGGAAACGGGCCGTTTCATACGCGCGAAGCAGCATATCGCCGCTATCGTCAGTGATCGTGTAGGCTGGTCCGGTGACTGCGGCCGACATGCTGTCCGTGCGATCACCCAGCGCATAACGCCAGTTGTGGAGCTCGGACACGATCACGAGAGTGCTGACGAAGCCATCGGGCCGCGTCAGCAACGTCGCAGTCGTGCCGACAATCGTGTTGATCTTGTTGGAGATCGCGCCAACAGCGCCCATGTCCTGCCCGTAGGCATTGAAAGTCGTCATATCTTCCTCGGGGTTATGCGATGCCGTCCGCGTTCATCTTCTTGCGGTCGTTCTTGATTGTGCGGAAATAGAACCAGGCCACGCAGGTCAGCAGGATGCCGATGACCGTGACGGACAGGAACCAGAGCGGATCGATGTGGCCGAACAGGCCCTTGAACGAGTCGCGAGCTGCGGCGGCAGCCGTGCCCACAGCAGCGATACCGGTTCCAGCGGTGACCAAACCTTGGCCGATCTTCGACGCCTTGACGATGGTACTCTCTTCGACGTTGTCACGGACCACGTTGCCGGTCGGGGCGACGCTGAAGCCCGGCGGCGGGACCGGGGCCATCGGCGGAACCGGTTCTAGCTTCGGCGGAAGCGGCTTGAAGCTCTCTGTCAGAACGGGAGGCAGCGGCTCCAACGTCGCCATTGGACGGGCGGCTGCTTCCTGCGCGGCCACGACCTTCGGTGTCGGATCGGGATTGGCCATCGCCGCTACGAAGCGGCCGAGGTACGTCTTGCGGGCAGCAAAGCCATTCAGCCCGCCATTGACGCGCTGGACGACGCCCTGGAAGTCCTCCGCTTCAGAGAATTGGCTGCATCCATTGGACGACCAGAACTGGGCAGCGGCCATGGCACCGCATTTCGGCTCCAGGAGCATATCGGGGTCGCTGTTCTCGGGCAGGCCGATGGAGCGGAAAAACCGGCGATAATTGTCACCACCGGTGGTCTGCATCGGGCCGCGACCACGATACTTCCAGCCGTCACCAGGCTGCGTATTGCCCATGCGGTAGCCGGCGGGGCGATAGACGTCGGCGTAGATGAAGTTGGCGATGGCTTCGGGGCCAGCGGCGGCGAGTTCGTAAGCCTTCTCCGAGCCTGCCGGATTACCGTCGAACAGCGACGGGAACACCTGGAGCAGCCGGTCGCCGCTATAATGCAGGTTCTCGGACCTGGCCTGGAGCTGGCCCGTCTCCTCGGCAATGTTCGCCAGAAAGAACTGTATGTCGGTCGGCGTCGTGATCTTGAACCGCTCCATGGCGGCGACCAGCGGTCCGTACCACGTTGAAATGCGCCCAGCCGCGAGTGCGGCAGGCATGGCCAAGCCCATCTGACGTTCGGTGATCATGCGTTCGACCATAACGGCCATCGAACATTGGCGGACCAACGCTCCACCGCAGTGGACGCAGTATGCGACCTACTTGTCAGCCAGCAGCGCCTGCCAGCAGCGCCTGCCAGCCTTCTGGGGCTATGCCTTCGGCTATGGCCGAGATCTTCTCGGCGTAGGACAGCGTCATGAAATCGGCAGTCGACAACACTGGGGCAATCTCGGGGGCTGCTTCGTCAGTGAACTCGTCTTTTGGTGCTGTCGTCGGGGTCGACTCCTTTTCGGCGGGCTTGTCTTCGACCGGGACCAGAATGCAGCGGCAGCCGGGATGAAACGGCGGGGCGTCATAACCAGCGGCCTGAAGCTCCTCCGGAGAAATAGCCAGGTCTTCATCCTTGTCGGGCCACGGAGCTGCTACCTTCAGATCGTCCGGGTCGTCCATGCCCAGCGCCGCTTCCACGCGGGCGAACGCCTTGTCGACTTCGAACTCCGTACCGTCCAGGCTCTCACAGACTGGGCAGGTCCGGTCGTCCAGCACGGCGCTGATCCTGTACGTCGTGACGCCGTCAGCCCGCGCTTCCGCCAGAAAGCCGTACGATGCCAGCCGGCTGGTGATGAGGTTGCCGCCAATGTCGGACACCATCTTGGCGTTACCCATGACAGCCGCCGCGAGTGCGGCACCAATCTCGTCGGCCGTCAGGTCGTCATCAGCTTTTGCAATTGATTGCACAGACTTGGTCACGATCAGGTCGCCCGAACCCCAGGCAAACTTCTCCGAAGTGACCTGGTCAGACGCTCCACTACTAACAAACTCTCCTGTAGCTGGATCACGGTCCTGCTTGTGCAGGGCGACAAACTTCGTATGCTGGTCTTCCCACGTGCCGATCAGCAACAGGGCCGCCGCTCGAATACGAAGCTCGCAGTTGTGCTTGAGCATGTTGCCGAGCTGGGTCACCGCCAGGTCGACAATCGCCGGGACCTTCTTGCCTTTGACTGGTCCGGTCTCCGCTACGGGCTTGTGCCGGGAAGCTCCAAACAACAGGGCCGAGATACCGAGCTGCCGCCACTTGGTCTTGCTGGCCTCTACGGCCGGACCCAACGTAAACCGGTTGACGAGATCGTGGGCCTCCTTGAAGTCATCGCTGGCCAAGGCCTTGCGCACGGCGTCGAGCAATTTCTGGGCACGCGTGTCCACGGCGGCGCGCACTGCGGCCTGCATCGTGTCCTCGATAGCGTTGTACGCCTGGTGCAGTGGACGGTTCACTTGGCCCTCCTTGGCCGGTAGCTGCTAACTACTTCTTGTCGATCTTCTCGACGTCGGAAGGTTCGCCTGTGGCAAGCTGGCCGACATGCGGGTAAACCAACTCATGACTCAGCACTTCTCGGCGCGGGTTGTGTTCTGGCTGTTGATCTGATCCATCAGCGGACGCATGACGCGCAGGTTCGCGGCGAACACTTCGACCTGTTCTTCGGACACGACCAAGGGCTTCGCCCATTGGCAGCCGTTATTTTGAACAACCTGCGGGGTTGCGCAGGCAGACAAGAGCACGCTCGTCATCAAGATTGCGAGTGATAACGTCATTGCTTTCGCGAAGCTTGCGGCTCGACTCCGACTCCTGGAGAACACTCCCGGCATTGCTATTGCGCTCATCGGTCTGACCCTTGTGATAGACGTAAAAATAGGCTCCGCCCGCGAGGCCCATGACGAGCACGAAGGCCACCAGGCCCGCGATGATCTTGGCTTGCAGCGTGACGAACATTTCAGGTCTCGCGACCAGCGCGGCGGCGGGCAAGACTGATGAACGCCCGAACGTAATGGTCTGGACCGGAGCTGCTATCGACCACACAGCCTTCATTGGCCAAGGCGATAATGGTGACCGGCTGGCTGGGTGCCGTGATGATGAACACCTGGTCGGCCTCGAACGTGCTCTTGGGGTCCATGGCGTTGTACGCCGCTACCATGAACACGGCCTCATGCTCCGAGAACATGAGGACCATCAGGTCTCCGAACTTGCTCTGGAGCTTCTTGATCTCAGCGCCAATCGGGACCGCGCACGGCTTGGGCTGGGCGGGCTGCGCCGCAATCGGCGTGATGCTGAACGCGAACAGCATGAGCAGCGACATGACGAGGATTTTCAATTTCTTGTACATCAAGCCCTCCTTGGCCATGACTACTTCTAGCTCTGTTCGATGCTCGCGTCGACCCGACTGTCGATCAGGCCGTCTTCAATTGGCGGGATCGTCTCTGGCTTGCCGTCGACTACACGACCGGCGAGCGTCATGTTCTTGTGGTGGCTCCCGCCGCTACCAAACGCGTGCCCCGTAGCGGGCGACGCGAACTTACCGTCCTTCACGCGATGAACGGCGGCAGCTACCTGGGCCTGGCGTGTATAGAACGACACGGCTAGTACGGGCGCGGGGCCGGGACGGTGTCCGCCACGTACGCCCCGCTCGGAATATCGCCCATGACCAGGTTCTCCTTGGCTTCTGCGACCATGTCGGTCAGCAAGTCGCACAGATTGGCCACCTGGTTGTACAGCTCCGGGTCGCTGTCGCCGCAACAGCCGCGCAGGTACGACAGCTCCTGGGTCAGACTGGCGATGCGGCTCACTTCGTACAGACCCTTACGGATCATTACGCGAGGCTGCTCGGCCTTCTGGACGCGGGGCAGGCGAGTGAAATTGCTCATGGGCTTGCTCCTGTCTGTGGCGTTCTGCGCCAACCTACTTGTACACAGAGTCCAGCTCGGCGTCGGTTAGGCCGCCCGAGAACTCTACTCCAGCCTTCTCACGCGAGAAGCCCTTGTTCTTAAATTTCTGAGCCTTCGCCATCAGCCGGTCCTGCTTGGCGAACGTGACATGCGCCGCTACGTGCTTCAGGCGTGTAAAAAACGACATGGTCTTAGCCTCTCATCAATTCGGCAGTACAGCCGGCAAGTTCTCCAAGACCTTCCGGGTCTGCGGATACGGACAGGAACTGACGCACCGCCACGGCCCGGCGGAATGCGGTCTGTTCCTCGATACTGAGCTGGTCGGCCTGGCCCATGACGTCAGCCAGGTCTTCGAGCTTGGCCAGACGCATAGCGACCATCGCGCGGTCGGCCAAATCCTGTGCAACTGATTGCACGACTTCATTCTTCACGACGGTCAGCTTGGCCTTGCCGGGCATCGCGGGCTTGCCATCCTGACCCTTAGCAGCTCCTGGCTTCGCTACGGGCTCCTGACCGGGCTTCTGACCAAACCCAGCACCGCCGGGCTTGGCTCCAAACGGGGCTGGCGGGCCTGCTACGGGCTTGCCGTCAGGGCCGAGCTTGGCCTGCGCACCCATGAGCGTGGCCTGCAACTGGGCATCAGCCTGCTGCTGGGCCAGCGCGTCTCCCTTGTCGATCTCGTCCTGCGAGAACTCAACATCGACCTTCGCAATCTCATTGACCTGCTCGATCAGGCTCTCCGGGTCTGCACCCGCCATCATCGCGGCCAGCTTCAGACCTTCGATCTGCTGGGTGACGTCCTTGATCTGGATCGGTTTGGACTTGAAGACGTAGTCGGCCCCGCCGAGAGCCGGGAGCAGCTTGCGGGTGATGATCTCGTCGAAATGCGCCCGCTCCGGGCCGAACACCTGGGCTTCGGCGACGAGATACGACGTCTGCGCCGTGGCGAAGTTGTAATCGGACGTCTTGCCGAGGAACATGGACGGGATGCGGAACGCCCGCAGCACGCGCTCGAAGCACTTGTCGTCGTACTTTTCGAACATCGAGTCGTTGGCGCGTTCGGCACCGAAGCGCTCGACCGACACCTTGACCGTACCGGCCTTGTCGATGGTGCCTTCCGAGGACGGGACTTCCAGGATCGCCGCTCGTACCTTATGGCCGGGAGCAAACTGGCGCTCCAGAGCCTGGCGAGCCTCACCGGCCATCGTGCCGCCCTGAACGATGATCAGTGCAGGCGGCAGACCGCCGGACTCAAGGAACGTCAGGTTCATCTCTTCGGCGGACCGCGAACCGACCACGGACGGGATCTGACCTTCCCAGCGCGGCACGCCATACGGGCTGTTCGGGTCCTGACCGACCTGGAAGAAAATAAGCTCCGTGGCCCGGTTTTTCGCTGTGACCGGGTGGCCGGGTGAGGCCCACAGGCCGTCGCTCTTGTGGAGGTCTCGGGTGGCTCCAAACTCCTTGAAGAACAGCATCTGGCCGGACATCATCTGAACGAAGCGCCGCTCGCGCATCATGACGTCGTACGAGACTTCGACGCCGTCGCGGGTCACGGTCTTCTTGACCGACACCGGGGCATCCAGCTTGACGACGCGGATCGTGCGGCCCGGCACATTGCGAAGGAAGACGATCTTCCCGTTCGAATTCCGCATCACCTCCAGGGCACCGTAGCCAACACGCTCCAGATCCCGACGCAGATCGCGGCGCATGGACATGAACGACACACCGGGGAACGGCTCCTTGAAGAACGCCTCCAGCTTGTTCTTGACCTCGTCGTCTTCCTCTTCCGGATCGGCATCCGGGTCCTTCACCGCTAGCTCGATGACGTGGCCGGTGCCGTCTACGTTGACGACCATGGCTTCGACGCAGCTGCCGAGCGTGTTGTTCTCCTGGGTCAGGCGCTCCAGAACGCGGGGATCGTAGGGCGGGCGCAGGATTTGGCCGGTCGTAGCGTTCGTGCCGGTCATGTAGAACGGGTTGAACTCATCCTCGACCTGCAAGGCGTTCGACGCCATTGCGGGAGGGAGCGCCGCCGCAATCAGCGAAACGGTGGCTTCCGCCTTGGAGACAGGAGTCTTCGTGATTTTATTTGCGGCCATACGCCGAAGCTAGACGATGATCGCCCCCAGTTGGACCTACCCCAGCCGGGCTGGTTGCTTTATAGAACCAGCCCGATAGAAGCGCCAGAGATTAAGCCAGGCGCAGCATTTCTGAAAGTCGGGGATTGTCGAAGCAGGCTGACCTCACCCAGGGCCGTCTGGCCTCCGAAGCGGCTGACGAAGTTGTTCGTCAAGCGGCTGAACAGGGCGTTCGAAATCTTCGCCCAGTCATACTCTCCGGTGAACGGCACTTCGAAGAACGAGTGATCGTGCCAGGCCGACTTCTTCTCGGCTACCAGCGTCTTCTTGCTCCAGTGAATTTGGTTTGTCATTTGAGCCCTCCTTGGTCGGCCCGTTGGGGCACCTTCTTCGTAGCTCCCCAACAGACCAAGTCAAAGAAAATGCAATTGATTGCACAAGAGATTTTGGCTTCGCCTACTTTGGCCCCTGGGTAATGGTAGGCTACGACCCAAGGGCGACAACGTAGCAGCTTCAGGCGGCGATCTTGACCTTCGTCATGCTGCCCATGTCCGGGCCGATCTCCAGATCGAACGTGAACTGGAGTTGATGGTCCCAGCCGAACGTCTCCTTGATCGGCAGGGTGCTGGCGACCTCGACGATCCTCCGGCCGACTTCCTCGATCTGATCTTCCGGGGCGTAGCCCAGTCCGGCGTCATGGATCATAGCTACCGCCTGGGCCTGTCCGACGTACTTGTCGATATTGGTCAGCGCCCAGCAAGTGATCTCGGACAGGGACGACTGCACCGGGGCGTTGATCGCCTGACGCTGGGCCTTGCCGGCGACGTGCCACTCCGAGCTATGGATCAGCGGCAGATGACGGACCCGGCCAAACGGATTGCAGATGTAACCGTCCCGCTTGGCCATGCTCTTGTACGCCGCATGCCAGTCGAGCAATCCAGGATACTTGGTGAAGAACTTGTCGATGATGTCCTGGGCCTGGTCGAGGGTCAGGATCATCTTGAACGTCGCCCACGCGTACCGGACAAAGCCCGCCGCTTGCATCTCGTACAGCAGACCGAAGTTGGCGGCCTTGGCCCTGTACCGACCCAGTTCGAAGATGCCCATCTGCTCCTTGTTGTTCACGTCATCCGACAGAAGCATGAACTCCTCGTACTCCATGTCCATCATCGATGCGCCGGTGACAGCGTGGAGATCGAGACCGGCGAGATACGCCGCTAGCATGTTCTCTTCGTTCGACAGACAGGCTGCAATTTTCAATTCACCCTGCATGCAGTCTGTTGACCAGTAGGCCATGCCGGGAGGGGCCGGGAAGCATTGCCGCAACTTCTTGGCCCACTCTCCCCGCTTGGGCACGGTCTGGATCGCCGGGTCTTTGGCCGACGTCCGACCGGTGTTCGTGCCGCTATCGTCGTTGTCGTTGTCGAACAGTTTGCCGGCGAACAGCATGTACGACGGATGGAAATATCCATCGGACCGCAGGTGCTTCAGGAAGCCCTTGACGTACGTCGTGAGCACCTTCGACGCGCTGCCGCGAGCCGCCATGGTCTCGACCATCATTTTGGCCTCGGGACGGTCGTAGAACATGGAAAGATGAGTCTTTGATGTCGAGGGTTCACCAGTCTTTGGTGTCACCACCAGGGGCTTTAGATTGAGCCCTAGAGGGCTGAAGAAGTAATCCTTCAACAAGGCTCCCCGGTTCATCGACAGATCGTCGGCATACTTCATCCGGATACGAGCAGGCAGCAGGCTGATGGCCTTCTCGTCCAGCGCCCCGAGAGCGCCGCCCTTGCCGTCCTGCCCTTCCAACTCTACGCGCAACGCCTCGAACCGTTCCGGGCTCCCGAGGATGCCGCGCCGCTCCATGCGGCCGAAGGTGAGCGCCGCTGGATGCAGCAGGTTGATGTAGAAATTGGCGAGCGCCGGTACGGCAAGCAGTTCCTCCCTGATCTTGGTTGCGGACCGGAAGACTGCGTCTACGTCACCGCCCAGATATTCGAGCATGTCCGCCTTTGGCACCAGGTCCATCCGCGACTTGTCGTACTTGTCATTGAAGGCGTCGTCGTATCCGCCCATGGTCGTGTAAATCTTGGCGTGGTTGTTCAGGCTGTTGCTGCGGTTCTCGTCCAGCAGGCTGCCGGCCAACAGGGTGTCGAAGGCGAAGTTCGTGCATTCGACCTGGAGCCGCACACCGAACCACATCATGTCGAACTTGAAGTTGGCCCCGACCATCTTGACCTTCGGGGACGTCAGCAGGAACTGCAAGGTCTCGATCACCTTGATCGCCTGCGCCTCGGTCTGGATGTCGTGCAGGTGCAGGCAGTCCGCGAACCTGGCTCGATCCGTGAAGCCCACCGCTACCAGCGGCGCTCCATCATACGGTTGAAGCCCGAGCGTCTCCGTGTCACCACCCACCGTGACGGGCTTGCCGGTCTTCGCGTACGTGCATTCAATTGCACTGACCAGCTCGCTGAAGTCTTGCACCCAGCGATACGTGCCTGTCTCAGGCTTGAGTTGCCCGGTGCGAACCAACCGCTCCGCGAGGCGAATGTCCCAGGCAATCTCATCCGTCTTGGCGGAGTCGATGGCCGTCATCGCGGGGCTGTACGTCACCAGATACTCGCCGCCGCTGGAGGCCTTGAACGCCTTGCCGCGCACGCTGTCTACGGTGCGCTTCTTTGGCGTGATGCCGGCGGCGGCCAGCGTGTCGAGCAGGTCTTTGCCCATGGCCAGGACGACTTCGTCAGGGGCCGGGACGTACAAGGCACCGCTATATGTGTGCAAGCGGTACGCGGGCTTGGTCTCGTACGCCTGTAGCGCCTTCGTGATCAGGGCGTGGGCGGTTCCGTGCTGGGCGTACCAGAAGACGAGTGTTCGTGACATACTTCAGACCATCCTTGTTTGTAGTCCATGACGAACGTCCGATAGGCTCGCATCATGGACAGAGACAGTTCGCGGGCGACAGCCACCGAGATGACGGTTAAATCTTCGAAGAAGACCTGCCCCTCCTTGGGCAAGATCGAAAGGTCGACGGGCGACACTTCGATCCTCTTGGTGGACGGTCGATATACCACGAACAACCCAAGGTTGCCAGATTTTGTTTCGATCAGCATGGCGACAGAACCATCATTGTCGATGACTGAGCTGATCGTGGTGAGGGACAGCTTGATGCTGAACTGGCCGATGTCGACAGTGACATCGCCTGATCCTTCGAGCTGGAAGACCTCCAGGTCAACCTTGAACCGCATCGCTAGCGCGTCGGCCAACGGGTAGAACTCAGATGTATGGCTCATGACGCCACCGCCTTTCTGGGCTTGGTCGTTCGCCGCCACAACGTCTTCTTGCCCTTGGGCTCACTGACGAAGTCACCGATGTCGATGCCCATGTACGTGGCCTTGAATTTAGCCTCGCCCTCAGCGCGTTTCTCGATGAGGGTCAGGACGACAGGCTCGCTACTCATGTTGACCATCAGCGGCTTGCCTACCATCGCCTCGCCAACTTCCATGTCCTTGATTGCCTTGACCACGATCAGTTACCCTTGTTGGCGATCACCCCGATCTGCGGAGTAGTCGACACGAAGTCGATATTCATCCCGCAGAGGACGGAGCCTAGAGTGCGCCCTGCCATCACCGGTCCGCCGAGCGGCCCAAGATGGAGCGACCGATACGGTCCGTTGCTGCTGGCAAAGCCCGCGACATCCAGAGCCTTGGAGAACACCTTGAGCGCTTTGCCCTCGACCCGGATGGACAGCTTGTCGCCACGATAGCGGGCAGCGACCTTCAGATCGCTACGCAGGGCGACCACGAAATAGCGGCTGCCACCGCTGCTGCCATTGACCGGCTGATACAGCCTGTCGGCAGTCTCCAGGGGAACCAGCGGAGCCGTCTGCATCTGAGCGACCGGGAACAGTCCAACCGACAGCGGAGCTGTATGTCCCGGACCGACCTGCACAGTGTCGGTCGACGCCGTATTCTTCGGGGAACTTTGGAGCAGCATGTCGATCACGGTCTTAATCTCGTGAGACTTCACACTGTGCGCCGGACCGGCCTGCACAGTGCCGGTCGGCGTGAGCGGTTCAGCGCCGCTATTTTCGTGTTGCAAGGCGCTCCAGGCATGGTTCAGAGCGTTCTTGAACGAAGCGGCCACTCCGGGTGACATCGGGCCGCCCTTGCTGATCTTTTCAAGATCGCTCGACTTGCACATGAAGGCCGACAAGGTCTCCGGCCCCTGCCTGAACACGACCTTCGTCGGCGTAATATGGATCGACACCGACGCGGCCTTCAGGTCTGCGACGCACGAACTCGTAGAGAGTCCGGCCACCGCTTTCTCAAGTAGCGCGTAACCGTTGATTGAATTTATGATGATTGCCATCAGGACCCTCCTTGGTCTCCGCCGAACCCTAGCTATTAGACGAGCATAAGCAAGAGTTATTTCTTGCTTATTGCGTTATTTCCCCACACGCAGGTGTCGCTGTTCACCGCGAAGGCAACCTTCGAGCCTATGCTCGTGCTGCCACCCTGATACTTACCACCGGCACTCCACAGCGAACCTTGCTTGCCCGCGCCGGATTTGCTCCAGCTTGCGTACGTCGAGTCCGATGACTTGGCGGCGGCTGCCGTATCACAGCCGGTGACTTCCATCAGGAACTTCACCTGCTTGTCAGACTCGACGATCTTGGTGCAGTAGCCAGCCCGAGCTTGCTGGATCACATCCTTCATTTCCGGATTGAACGCCGCTAGCAGGGCTGTGAGGACCATACCGGTCCGGCCATGGCCTCCGATGCAGCCGACATGGACTTTCTTCCCGGCCTTAATCCCCTCGGCCAGCCATGCAATCAATTGCACGAAGTCCTTCTTCGACTTCGGTATCTGCATGTCGTCAATCGGGAACCTGATCTCCAGGGCGGGAGACTCCGTCCACGGCCAGTGGCGGGTCGTATTCTTGAAGCCACCGTCGAGCGCCACGTAAATGTTGGCATCCGTGACGACCGGGCTGTGGCAGGAGCCGCCGTACACCACCATACCGTCACCGAGTTGAAGTGGTGTGTGGCTTTCGTAACAACGGACGTAAGGGGCTGAAATTCCCTCGGTCTTGGCCTTTGGCTCCCCTGCGTGGGGGGTAGTGGCCGTGTCGATCAAATCATCGTCCCAGGGCTCATACTGGCCTATGCCGTCATCTTTGTGCGAGCTGGTGATAGCGGGGAGGTTCGGCTGGGTATATGAGCGATCACGACGGGCCGACACGTTCGACTTGAGCGCGTCGTACTCCTCAGCGGTAAGCGGACTGGCCTCCTTCTTGTTGTCGTTGACCATCGAGTGACTCCAGTCCTTCCCGGCCATGTTCATGTACCGAATTTCAAACTTGCTCACACTGCCTCCCGCTCTGGCTGGAACTTGTCCACCCATACGTCCGTGGTGACTTGATACATGTTGGCGAATTTCTTCGCCTGGTCCGCCGCATGCTTGATCGCAGCGGCCTGAGCAGCAACCTTCTCCGCAGCCAGCTGCGCCTTGTACTCAGGCGTCATCATCTTGGCGTTATGGATCTCGGCCTTATAATCGCCGACCGCGCCGAGTTTCTGAATGATTTCCCAATCGAGATCACCCGTTGTCGTCGCCGGGAACCTCGACCGCAGCCAGTTGTTCCGTACGATCATGTCGGGCAACAGGTAATGCTCGACCTTGTCGTACGTGGCGATCATCTGCGGTATCTGACCACCGCGCTGGACGTCGAGAATGCGCGTCAGGGCAGCCTTATCGTGGTGCTGATACAAAACGCCCTTGTTGAATATAGGGCCTCCGTTATGGCATAGAGTCCAGATCGTATCGAGCATAATCTCGGCAGTCACCTCGCCGGTCACGAACTTCTTGAGGCAGTCTGCGACTACACCCCACTTCGCGCCGCCGTAGCTGTTGCTATACGAACCGTTGTAGAACTGGAAGGCCAGCCCCTTGCAGAAGGTCGCCACATCGCACTTGGGAGGGCTGCTGGCGAACATCTCCTGGGCCATCATGGCGTCGTCCGGGACGAGGCCCAAATACTGCCACATCTCCAAGGACGATGACGCCACGATGGCGGACTTCATCTCCGTCTTGTTCTTCAGATGGCGAGCCTCGCGCACGCAGATCAGCATCAGGTACGACATCGCTCGCAGGGCCTTCTTCGCCCCCTCGTCATAGTAGTGTTTGACGAACTTGAGCACGTCGTCGGGCAGCGGCTCCAGATCAGCGTAATTCTTGCTAATCTCCGACATGCCGTGGTTCATCATGTAGAACCACAGCGCCTCGGTCTCGGGATGGACTCCTCCCATACTGTCCGTCGCCCATTTAATCTTCTGGGCTACGGTGGCACACGGCACGCCGGTCATCGAGCGCGCTGCCGTCAGCGCTCTCGTTTTGAAATAGGCCAGCGTGTCGGTCGGGGCGAGTTGCATGGGACCCTCCTTGGTCTCGTTTCAGTCTTCGACTGTGGCTAGGAGCCAACCAGTGTCAATTAAGAAATCCAGAGCCAGGGCAAAGAAGCGCGGAGACGGTTGATCCGGATGCGCCACCTGGTCTTGGGCAGCGGGGTGTCCTTGACGAAGGCTGCCTGATTGGACGTCTCCACCGCATGGGACGTGTAGTAACGGCGGACGTGCTTGATCGGCTCGATGACGCCGAACTCGCGGGCGAGGCAGGCCATCGCAAGGCCTGTTCGGCCCTGCCCTGCCATGCAGCCGATGTACGCCGGGCGGCCCTTGTAGAGCGCGTCGACCATCTTGGAGAGCGCGCTGTCGAGGCCCTTGGGATCGGGCGTGCTGAAGTCCGGCACATCGAGCGCCACGCTGGCCGTCGCCACGTTTCCTGACCGGGCTTCGAGGCACAAGGCGAACGCGTCCTTCGCCGTGTTGCGGTCGAACGCGATGAACGGTCCACCTTCGATGGCGAACATTCGCCCATGGCCGACCGGGATCGGCATGAAGCCGACAGGCTGGGGACGCGATGGTACATAGTGTTTGTTCACAAAACCCTCCTTGGTTAGGCAGCTACTGTGGCTTGAGGCCAGGCTTGTTGCAAATGGCTATCTCTTCTTCTTGATCACCTCGGCCTCGCCGGGATCATCCTCGGCTTTGCGTTCGGCGTACGAACGGTTGTCGTAATAGTCGGCTTCCTCCCCGGACATAATGTCCAGCATGGTCACCATACCATCGGCTTCCAGGAACATGATGTATTGCCTGAAGCGCCGATTGGCATCGGGGTGAGTGAACCTGGCTGATCGCCGCGCCATCTCCAAGATGCGGGCTTCAGCAGTCTCCCCATAAAGCCCCAGCTCCACAGCCCTTTCCAAAACTGCGGGTGATACCGTGTATGTCCTAGCCATGTATCAGTCCCAGTCTTTCAGGGTTAGCCGCGATGTCTCCCTATGTTCGCGGTGTACGAAATTTAACACCAGTCAGTATCAGCTTCGTCCGTGGTGCCTCGATAACCAGACGGGCTGCCTTGCTCGTGATGCGATCCGCGACTTGGACGCTCACGTCGTCTTGAATATCGGTCATGTCTTTGGTCGACGCCGTGATCTTCTTCCCATCCTTGGGGCGGAAGATGCGGACTTCGTCTTCCGATATGATCTTCTCCAAAAAGAACTGATCGTTGTCGACGAAGAAGTCTTCGCCCTGTCGAATGGTGAGAACCAAACCCATCTGAAGCTCCTAACTCAATGCCTTGAAAACCTGATACTCAGCGGGCAACCCATAGACGGGCACCGTCGCTTTGATCTCCTTGCCCGCGTCCTTGAGCAGGCCAGCGATCTTGTCATACACGGCCATCTCCAGCACCGCCGAGAAGGCAGGGCTGACAGCCATGTCACCCCCGTCCAGCATATCGACCAGAGTCGATACCGGACGAGCCAGGAATATCACGCCAGCCTTTTTCATCTTCTCGGAACTCGGAGCGCCAATAACGGTGAGACCAGACATTGCACTTCCCAGGCCCTCAATAGCCTTTAGCAGCCACCTTAAATCAGGTGTACCGATTGGCGCAACGTCTCCGTAGAGGCTTGCCAGAGGTTCGTCTTCCTCGCAACTGATTTGTGTCGCCGCCCTGAAATCCAAGGTGAGCTGCGAAGGGTCCGGGTGCGACATAAGGGCCATTATGTTGAGCTGCTCCATCTTCCAGTCAGCGACCTGCACAATGGCCGGACCGCTCGAAGGTATTTTGCAGACCGGGCTAACGTCGGACTTGACGATCCAGCTGACGATTTCAGCCACCGCTTCATCCGCCGAATTATCCACAACCGGTACAACCACGTCGAGCCATACCTGGCCCGTCGCGCCGTCGATGGTCACCATCTTCGCCTGAGACTTCTTGATCAGCTCGACGATCCCGATGCAGCCGACCACGCAGGGCTTGTTCATTCCGCGCGCTACCACCGCAGCGTGGGAGGTCTGGCCACCGGTGGCGGTCAGAACACCCTTGGCGGCGTACATTCCGCCGACATCATCCGGGTCGGTCTCGTGAGTGACCAGGATGCAGGGTTCTTTGCAATCAATTGCAGCAGCTGCCGTGTAGACCGGCTTGCCCACCGCTACACCCGTCGAACCGAACAGCCCGGTCGCCACGGGAGCAACCTTGAACTTGGGATCGACCACCGGCTGGCGGGTCAGTTTGTACTCCCTGGAGGACAGGCGGCTGATCGCCGTCTTCTTGTCGATCACCGTCTCGTGCTCCAGATCACGCGCAATCCGGAAGGCGGCCATGGCACCGCGCTTACCGGGCCGGCACTGGAGCAGATACAGAACCTTGTCCTGCACCGTGAACTCCAGATCGACCATATCCGCATACTCGCCTTCGAGCTTGCAGGCGATATCGTTCAGCTGGTCGAGAACTTCCGGCCACAGCGGCTGCATGTCGATCAGCTGGAGGGGCGTCCGGATGCCGGCTACCACGTCCTCGCCCTGAGCATTCGGCAGGAACTCACCGTACAGCTCGTTGACGCCGGTCGACGGGTTCCGGGAGAACAGGACGCCCGACCCGCTGTTGTCATTCATGTTGCCGAACACCATTGCCTGGACGGTCACCGCAGTGCCCATCGAGGCATCGATCCCGTTCATCTTGCGATAGATCACGGCCCGCTCGTTGTGCCACGAAGCGAACACCGCTCCGATGGACGCGTGAAGCTGCGCCTCGACAGTGTCGGGGAACGTCGAACCGGTCTGCTTGTGGAAGATGGTGAGGTACTTGGCGATCAGTGCAACCAGTTGCACGGGGTTCAGCTGATTGTCGGCGGCCACTTTCGCGGCAGTCCGAGCAGCAACCAGCTCCGCTTCGAACAGCGAGTGGTCGACGCCGTAGGCTGTGCAGCCCAGCATCTGGATCAGTCGGCGGTAGCTGTCGAGCGCCGCTCGCTCGCCAATCCGTGCCTTCCAGGCGTCCATGGTGGCGTTCGTCAGGCCGACGTTGAGGATCGTGTCCATCATGCCCGGCATCGAGACCGGTGCGCCCGAGCGGACCGAGACGAGCGGGGCATAGCCCAGCGCGGCCTCTACTTCCTGCATGTGCTCGTGGACATCCTTCATCAGGCTGTCGATGAAGCCGCCCTTATCGAGCGCCGCCTTCTCGAAGGCCGCACAGAACGGAGTGGGGATCGTGAAGCCGGGAGGCACCGGGATGCCCATGGACGACATGCGGACCAGACCAGCACCCTTGCCACCGAGGTGCATCTTGTCATCCACCGCCAGATTGCCTGGCTGGATGAACGGTCCGAAAGAATGAAATTTGCTCACTGCGACCCTCCTTGGTCTACTTGATTTCGCCAATCGTAAGCTGATTGCCTTCGACTGTCACGAAAATTTCCGTCTTGCTAGGAAGATGGGCGACGGCCCTCTTCATGGCAGTCTTCGTCACCGCCACCACGACGGGCTGCGGTGTCATGCCGGGACCAGCCGGGATCGACACAACAGCATTCACGCCGTGAATGTGCGGCTGACGAAGTTCACGCTTGAGATCTAAAACCCGCATCGGAAAAACCCTCCTTGGTTCCGATGCGGACCTTAGCTAGGCCCTACTGTATGTAAAGGGATTTGTTCATAAAGAACCCGAGAAGGCGCGCTCGCGTCAGCATGCGAGAGCCTGCTTCACTCAGCTTCTTCCTGTCGTAGCCCCACGAATTGTCCTCGTCGTGTTTGGCGTCCTCGATCATGGACAGGCCGATCAGCACGGGCTGTGACCTGGGATCGAGGCCCGCCCCCTCGTCCACCAGCTTCATCACGAACATACAGGAGGCGAGAAGCATCTGGCGGTAACTGCCGGGCTCTCCGTTGAGCAGCAGCTTGGCCACGCGCTGGGCCTTCACCAGCAGCACTTCCATCTCGATGGGCGTACAGCCCTTCATCGAAGCGCGAACAGACAGAGCCAGAGGGGCCATGACCGTCTGCATGTCAACGTGGACGTTCTCCGACGCCAGGCCGTTGATGGCCGTTAGCTGGCACATGGCCGGGACCATGCGCTCTATGATGGCGGCTTCATGCTTATTGTCCATGTCGCAACTCCTCGCCGCCTTCTTCACGGGCAATATCACCCGCCGCTTCGTCATAATCGTCTACGCTGATGACGTTCTTCAGGAGGTCGGATCTGAACGGGACACCTTGGTCCTCCATCCTGGCCGCGCAGTTCACCATGTTGGTATCTGACCAGAACTTGAACTTCATGACGGCCCTCCGTGGCCAACAACATCTGCGTAGCTTACATGACGGTTAAGTCCAGCTTTTGCTGCGATCTCGGACTTCGCGTCCTTCTTCGCTTCGCGGTCGGCCAGCTTCACCAGCATATCCCGCATCGACACTCCGTGGCGGACCCACAGTTCACGTCGATACGTCAGCCCAAACACTACACCGGCCATCGCGTCCGAACAGTCCTTCGACCAGTCGGGTGGATGATCGATGAGACCAGTCAACGGATCGCGCTCAAGGCGAACGATCTCAGCGCGGGCCAGGTCGTGCTCCGGTGCCTTCACGCGCCCGTCGTAGAACGCAGACTTCATGACGTCGTACGCGGTCGAGTCCGTGTCCATGGACACCGAGCCTGTCACGAAGCCCTTCTGCCGCAGCAACTGCATGCTGTCGCGAGACTGGTACGTATCGAAGCTGACCCACTTCAGGTTCATGCCAAGCTCCTTGAGCTTGTAGAACAGGGTTCGGATGCTTTCGAATTCGATCTCGCCATTGCGGGGAGGCTTGACGCGCAGGATCATGTCGAAGTTGATCTTGGGCATCATCTCCGCCGTGTTGTCGCCGCGAGGCACCGACGTGAAGCCATCCACGTAGCCTATGGCCACTCCCGAGCTGTCACCGGACACCGACAAGTCAACGTGCGCGTAGCGCGGCTCGTTGGGCTTGAGGATACGGTTCGGATAGATCGACGGGCGTGACGTCACGAAGTCGGTCTCGGAGATCGATAGGATCGACTGGTACGTCCCGAAGCCCTCCGCAATCTTCTCCGGGTTGATGATATACGGGTTCATGGCGAAGGTAGACGACCCGGCTACGTCACGAATGGCCGACAGCATGTCGTTCTCGAACTGATGCCTGAACTCCATGGGCACCGCTAATACGAGGTGCTGGTCTCGCGCATCGACGACCTCGTCCTCTGCCATGATGTGCGGCTTGCGCGACAGGTCTCCGAGGAACAGGTTGAAGCGCTCAGGGCGGAACGAGCCATCCGGCTTTACCTCCCACACGCGCCGGTCATAGATGAAAATTCCGGTGCGCCCTGTCTTCTCGATCTGCCGAGCGGCCTCCTTGGCCTTGCGCTCCGTGAACTCACCTGGGTATCGCTTGGACGATACCAGGCACACCATACCGTCCATCTTCCCGTAGTTGGACATGAAGCGGGACTCGCGACGACGAGACAGGCCGTTGTACATCTCCATCGCCTGGTCGAAGACGCCACCGTCCGTTGCGTGCTTGGAGTTTTCTACACGCTGCATGAAGTTAATCTCGTCAATCAGGGCCGAGTAGACGTTCGATCCGATGGCGGCATTCACGCCACCCGAGAGCGGGCGGACGACTATCCGGTTCGGGAAAATCATCTCCGACTCCAGGCCCTGGTCGAACGGGAAGTGCTCCGCAAAGTACAGCGAGTTGGCGATCATCGATCTAAAACGCGTGTAGTCGTTCTGCTTGGCCACTCGGGCGTTCAGCGACTGGAACACGAACAGGATTTCCGACGCCGGATCGAGCGGCGGTGTGAACGTCGCGTGCGGGTTCTTGAGGCACGAAACCAGATACAGCTGGTAGGCCATGGTCAGCAGGGCTGCCGTGGTCTTGCCTGTGCCGATGGCTCCGGTGAACACCGCTTCCGTGTACCGGCCCGAGTTCAGCTCCATCAGCTCGGTGACGATCTTCGGATAGATAATGTCCCGCCGGTTCAGGAACTTCTCGCTCTCGATGAACGTCTGGATGTCGACCGGGAACACGATGTACTTGTCGGACGGCTCCTTCGCGAGCGCCTGAAAATGGGTCGCGGCTCGCATGACATAGTCATACGTCTGGCGTGGCGTCATGATTGAGGAGATGACGCCCGCTTCGTTCTTCGTCGCCGTAGCGTGGGACAGCACGATTTCACCGCTAATCGGCACCTTGGCGATCAGGGCACGCGCCGCCTTAAATGCCGACATCGTTACCTTCCTCGATGTCGATGACCTCGGCGACGTGCTCCAGCATCCTGGCTTCGGAGAAGCGACGCGACTCCTCCTCAGTGAACTCGAAGACCGGGCGTCCGCCCATGAGCGTGGTCAGCGTGGCGTTCACCTGCTTGGGCACCCGATGGATGAGCCCTGTCTCCAGATACAAGTGCGCCAGACGCTCCAGCGTGACGCCCAGCGCCAGGGCCAGCTTGGACACCGCATCCAGGGGGATCGGAGATCCCGCCTCTGTGTTCAGGCCTTTGGCCAGCCTGGCGCGATTGATGGCGACCAGTTCTTCCATCTCGCCCACGACATCGACGCGCTTGCGGAGCGCCGATGTGCCCCGGAACTTCGCCGCTTCCAGCAGCGCCTTGGTCTGCTCGTGCAGGACCGATTTTTTCCTGTAGTCGTTGAACCACTGGGTAACGGTGTGGGCAGTCCTGTCCGCGAACATGGGCGGGCTCATGGACTGGACTTTCGTGGCCAATTCTCCTGGGCCGATACCGGCAAACAACTGACGATGGATTTCCTCTACCGTCTCTACCGGTACCAAGGTCGTCCACATTGCCGGCTTCTTCTTAGCCATCCCGCCCCTCCTTGGGCTTCAAGTCCGTGGGTAGTTGATGGTCATGCAGTCGTGAAGGCTGCTGACTACCCTGTTCTAGAACTGGTTGGCTTCGTGAATGTTGTTCTTGGTCGGGTCACCCACGTTATCCGGAATTACCATCTCCGGGGTCATGGCGAGCAGCGAGGCCAGCAACTCCGCCGCTTCCGGCAGTGCAATTGATTGCATAAGCGCGCCCATCATGTCGTCCATGCTGCGCTTGTTGGCCCGGCAGACCTCGCCGAAAGCGTGGGCGGCCTTCATGGTCGGCTTGGTCACCTGGAGCCAGATCGACTCCTTGCCGCCAAAATCGATGACCATGAAGCCATACGGGAGTGTATCGCCGTACTTCGTGTACAGCTCGTTCATCAGCTTGGCGAGGCCGTCGATGGTCTTCACTTCCTTCGCCGCTGCCTTGAACTTCTTCTTCATGTCGTCCGGCATGTCCTTGGACATCTGGGCGATCAGGCGTTGGAACTCCTTGTCGTCCGCGAAGCCGAAGCTCTCCTGCAAGACGTCGTCCTGGTACTTGCCGGCCATCGAGTTGTAGAGCTTGAAGAACGCTTCCGGGTCGAGCTTGCCGTGGATGGCGTTCATACGAACGAGCTGGAACTTCTCCGCGTCGTCGTCGAACTCAACATCCGTGATGATCGTGCAAGGCACCTCCTTGAAGTCAAGATACTTCGCGGCATCGAACCGATGATGGCCTCCAACGATGCGATACTTGCCGTCTTCGATGGGGCGGACAAGGATCGGGTCGGTCAACCCGGTGCGCTGGATATTGTCGACGAGCAGATCGAACTCGCGCGCCTTCATCTTGTTCGGGTTCATCGAATTGACGACGAGCAGGTCGATGGACACGTTCTCGCGCCGAATGCTCTCAGTCTTGTCTAGGCTACCCATGATACCCCTCCTTGGGCGTGAGCAAGCAGCTCGGCGTTGAACCGGCTGATCGAATACTTCTCGATGATAGCCGGACGGACCTCGTCGAGCAAATATCGCCGTGCCTCGTCGTAGTTTTCCCGGACGTGCATCATCATGGCTGACAGATGCTGCGACTTTGCCGTGTAGCGATAGCCAGGAAGCAGCGACTTGTGCCACGGGGCGTCCGCGAAGACACCCACGACGCCGCTGGCCAGCAGCTCCAGATAGTAAATTCCGAAGCTCTCGAACAGCGACGTGCACACGAACATACCGTGCGTGCGGGCATTCACCTTGAAGACTTCGCGGCTGGCCGGCTCCTGCTGGAACTCATGCACGCCGACCATCTCGGCCGGTACGTCGGACATCGCGTAGTCAGCGGCCCCTCGGTAGAACGTGCTCGTCACATTACGGCCGCGCGACAGCGACATCAGATTGTACTCGTGCGTGATTGTAGCCTGTAGGCCACACCGCTTCTGCGTCTGGTTGATGCGGTTGTACGGCACCACCAGGCTATCGGGATCGTTCGTGCCCGGTTCGAAGCCCGACTCGATGCCGTACATGACCGTCTCAAGCTGGGCAGACACCGCGCGTGCGAAGGACGGTGACATCATCGAGCGGAGGAGCTTCTGAACCAGGTCCGTCGTGTGCTTCGAGTGTGCAACCAATTGCACTGGGACGCCGCTCCAGGTCGGAGCCATGTGATACGCCAGCAACTTGAGCTGGTCCGGTAGCTCCCGCTCCTCCCAGTTCGAGGCGATGACAGTCGTGAACGTCGCGGGCCTGGCGAACCGGAACCCCGCGACGTAACGAAACAGTTCGGTCGGCAGCAGGCTGATGACATGCGCGCCGGCGACCTCCTCCCCGTGGACTTTGCCGGCCCGAACGATCTTCACGTCCGCGCCTAGCTCCATCGCCGCTGCGGCCAGCGCATTGGCTATGTGGTCGATGGACATGCCTTCCATCTTGTCGGTGATTATCGTGAGACGGGTCATGACACAGCCTTTCGACGGAGATGGCCGCGCTCGATGCTGGCATCCTCGAAGCCGTGGAACGCCTTGAGCAGCAGGCGGTAATTGTTCCAGTCGGCCATGAACGGCATGAACCGACCACCGACGTTGCGAGCATCCTCGGCCAGATGGACTCGCATGTCGGGGCCGACCAGCTTCTGTTCGATCAGGCTCGCCACCGCTGCGAACAGATGCAACTCGCCACCGTGCTTGTCAGCCTCCTTGACCAGGTATCCGACGATCTCATTGTTGGCCTTGGCCTCGCTGGCGGCGTCACGGATACGGGCAGACGTGTCGTCCTCCCAGGTCTTCAGATCGTCGGACACGACGTCATACATGTTGTTCTGGTAGGCGCCGCCCGGCAGGAAGCGGGGCTTGAAGATCGTCTCGCGCCATTCGACGAACTGGCCGTACATCACCGCATAGTTGTCGTGGAACTCCTTGATCATGGCGTATGCCTGGAGCGCGCCGTTAATGAAGAACGGATAATCGACACCCAGCAGGGCCTCCGTCCACGGCTCGCGGGCGACGACCAGAGGCGTGCCCAGGATCAGCGGCTCGATCAGGGACATGCTGAACTCGGCGTCGATGGACATCGAGATGATCAGGTGCATGTCCTTCTTGACCCGTGCCCAGAACACATCGCGCGGGTTGTTCTCCATGACAACGAACTCCGGCGGAGGCAGTTTGGTCGCCGTCGACACGGTCGAGATGATGACCTTGAAGCCCAGGTCGCCCTTGGTGATCCAGTGCTTCTCCATGACGTCATAGATTTCCGGCAGCCTGGTCATCGAGTTGGACATTCGGCCGACGAAGCCCAGGCAGAACGGCTCGACGCCACGCTTGAACCAATCCTCTTCCGGCTTCGTGTTGTAGCCTTCGATCAGGGCGGGGCTGACCAGGGTCAGTCGCTTGTCGATCTCCTTCGCCTTGGACGGTGGCAGCTCGGAACGTGCCGTCCGCATGATGCCGTCACGGACGTGCTTGATCGTGATCAGCGAGCGGTCGGCGTACAGGTAGCCGAGGACGGACAACATATCCTGACTGGCCGGGTAGGAGACTGGCACCGTCTTACGCCACGAAAAGACGGCCATCTCCTCCAGCAGGATGAGCTTCTTGGTCCAGTCGTTCTTCCGGTTGCGGGTCGACATCATCAGGACGCGCATGCTTGCGACCTGCTGGGTCCGCATCGTGATGATGACGTCAAAATCCCACAGCGATCCGTTGAAGCAGATCGCGTCTTCCAGCTCCCGGTACAGGATCTGATACTCGCGCACCCGGTCTCGCCACTTCGCCTGCTTGACGTAATGAATTCGCGGACTATCAGGGAGCCAGGCAGTCGCCGCTTCGTCGATCCAATCCGGGATCAACCAGTAGATGAACGTGTCCGGCTTCTCGGCCAGAAGACGCTCCGCGATACGCTTGTACTTGGCCGACGACGAGCACTTGTTCGGCTGGGCTGAAAAGATCGGATCGAACAGGATTTTCATTTCACGCCTCGCAGCACATAGAAAAGCTCGGCAAAGTCGGTCAGGCATTCAGCGCCGCGCATGTTGGCGAGCGACAGAACACCCTTCCGGCCGAACAGGGACTGGTCGTCAGACACCCACTGGGAGCCATGGAGCTTGAGTGCAGCGAGCTTGGCGTCTACCGACTCTCGGGACAGCGGTGCGTAGACCCGGCCCCAGGCCGGAACCTGCGGACCCCAACTCTGGGCGGGGTACTCGTAACAGAATATGCTGGATGGGAACTGGCGGCCTTTATGCGGGCGAAGCGCCGCTACGCAGGCTCGATGCGTGACGTCATGGTCTTCATGGAACGACGGCAGCGGAACGAATAGCTCGTCATAGTGCCCGTGGTTGAAGATTACATCTTCGAGGCGCTTCACAAGCCGACCCATGGGGGCGAGGTTGAACTCGCTGTCTTTGGCCTCTGCCAGGAAATGCACGTTCTCGATGTCGAGGTACTTCGCCGCTGCGAACTGCTCGGTCTTCCGAGACGGCCCTGTCTCGGCCACGACGACTATTCTGGCAGTCGTTCGGCCACCGGAGATTTCTCGATGCAGGTATCCGCCGAGACCCAGCTCAGCGTCATCCGCGTGCGGAGCAACAACTAGGACTCGCTTGCGCCCCTCCTTGGGCTGATTTTCGTCCATTCGAACCACCGCTCAGACATGGCCTCGGCCACATCCCCCTGTGCAATTGATTGCAATATCGAGTGCGGCGGAGCCCCATCCTTGGGCTTCTGAACATACAGCTCAAAATCTGCCGGTACCTGACTACTATCTATATAGCCCAGAGCACCGGAACCGGCAAGATAGTGTATCCGACCTTCGGGCACATGACGTCGAACACGCGCGACGAGGCGCTGGGTCTTCGACAGCTCGGGCAGAGACTCCTCGGTGTCGATCACGTACTGAGTCTTGCCGAGCAGTTTCAGCGCGCCGGCTGTGGCCAGCATGCTGTCGATGTTCAGGTCCATCAAACAGTGATTACGGTTCTTCGCCGTCTCGTGCTCGGTTTCGTAGAGGGCTTGTTCGACGGCCCAGCGACCGGGCCATTTCTTACCGGTCAACGCCTGACGTATCGACGCTAAGACCTTGGGCAATGCCTCAGCCTTGTAGCACACGTGCTTCAGGAGCTTGTGCGTGGAACCACCTTCCACCGGAAGCACGGCCATGAAGTCCGTGACCTTCACTCGGTTCTGCCAACCGTGAGCATCGAACTGGACGCCGCAGGACATGACGTGGACGTCGGACTGGGCGAACTTGTTCCAGTAGCCGGCCCACGGAAAAAAAGAGGGCTGGTGACTGCTGACCCGTGTGATCATGGCCCGCCCACGATGTTCTTGCGGATTTGGTTCAGATGCGGCAGGCGATGCCCTACCATGTGGAAGAACTCCATACCGTCCTCGAAGGTCTTGAAGCCGGTCGTTTTGAACTTGGAGTCCAGGACGTCGTCGAAGATCGTCTTTGCGCCCGCGAAGCCGAACCTGGGCAGCAACAGGGCTCCCTCGACATAGAAGATCGCCCGCTCCACAGAAGCCAGGCCCTGGCCGAGGCACAAGTCATTGGCCGCCTGGATCAGCTCGGGAGAACTGTTCAGGAAGGTCTTCGCCGCTGCCTTGCCTTCCTGTGTGTGCTTGTCATACGTCGCTGCGTAGACGGCACCGATCTTGTCCAGCGCACCCTCGTAGCCCTCGAATGGATCGGGTCCTGCTTCTGCCCACTCGCTTGAAAGCATGAGCTGCCAGGTCACCGGGATGCAGATCGCCAAGGACTCGTTTGTGGCCCTGATGTTCTGCATTGCTATGTACTGGAAAAGCGACGGCAGCTTGATCCTGTCGTAGAACTCCTTCTTGAGGCCTGCTGGATGCGCCTCCTCCTTCTTGTCCTTCCAGCGATCCCACATGTGGCGGTACGCCCAGAGCCGTTCCATCAGCGGAGCCCCGTCATCGCACGCGACCTCTAGCACCTCGGCAGTTGAAAGCGCGCGAACACCAGGCTCGACGGCCTTGCACGGAGGATCGCACCAGGCTGAGAAGATCAGATCGCACAAGTCGCGGGACTTGGCTGCTCCGCACATCTTGTCCAACAGCCAGAACATTAGCTTCTCTTCGCCTAGCTTGAGACGCAGAGCCTTGTTGCCGGCGAACAGGCTGGCGAACGCCGACTGGTACGGGTCGGCCAGACCGATGTCCTCCAGCGAGATGACGGCCAGTCGCCGCCACAAGTCAGACGACACACCGCCGAACAGCATGGCGCGTCCGGCCTTGTACGCGAGAAGCGTGTCGCTACGGCGGATCGCCTTCTGAAGCGCAGACATCGCCCGCCACTTGTGGCCTTTGTGACGAAGCACGGTCTCGACCTGATGCGCGGGCGTGTACTCCGCAAGCTGGGCAGTGACGTACTGGATCAGACTGGTTTCCAGTGCACCGTGATCTTCGAACAGCTCGGCTGACACGTCGGGCAATCCCGGCCATTGCTTGAGGAGCAGCTCCGACATCTGCGGAACGGCGGCCACGTATTTGGCCGTCGCGATAGGCGTATTCAAAATGGACAAAACAAAACCCTCCCTGGTTCGTCTAAGCTGGCTGAAGCCACCTTGAAGTCAAAGGATTTGACTAAAAAGTCAGTCCCGCTTTTTTGTAAATGGCGACGATGACATCGAACAGTTCGTGCATCGCGGCTTGGTTCGGATGGACAGTCGTCCACGTGAGCAGATCGCTGAGCCCTTCATGCGTGACAGGCCCGGCGGGTACTGTGCCCATATCGATGATCAGCACCGACACGGCCTCTCCATCGACAATCACTACGGGCGTTTGCCCTGCGCTCATTACTACGGCGACGCGACTCGAAGTTTTTTCTTGTGGCAAGACGTACCATCCTTGGTAGGTGTCCTGGTTAAAGGGGCTGGTCTAAACAGTCAGATCATGCTGCATGGTCTCCCATCTTTTCTGCGATCATGTCCAAAGCCTCCGAGACATCGGAATAAAAAGCATCGGTGGTCAATTCTTCCCACCAGAAGATCATGTCTTTAGCTTTAGCCTCGGCAACGACAGGGTCAAGCCCGGCCTCGATTTCACCCCAGACGAGTGGCACCATTCCGTTCCGGTGAAGCACCTTGATGGCGTGTTTTACTTCGCTCTCTTCGGCTTGGACCTCGTCGAGCATCCCCTCCACGAGGGCCAGTGCTTCCGGGTCATCGTCGTTGATGGCTTTCTTGCCCGACGCCAAGTCGATGACTTGCCACAGAGCGTCGATGCGGTTCACAGGTACTCGACCTGTTCGCCGTTCGCCATCTTGACGCCCATATCGACCCAGCTGTCGGGCTTCTTGCCGGTGCGAGGCACGTCACCGCCGAACTGTTCGAGGAACGCGCCGTACGTCAGGACGCACACCCCGAAACGACGGGCGGCTTCCGCCTTGATGGTATCGGTCCGGCTTGCGACAAGCACCTTGGTGCTGGCCTTGACGCGCTTGGCGACGACATACCCCATCGTCTCGGCGTGCTTGATCAGATCGGCTCGGACAATCGGCACGCCCATCTTGGTCGCCGCCGCTCCGGTGAACACGATCTCGATTTGCTTTTTGGTTCCCATGTCGTGACCCTCCCTGGTCCTGATTGACATAGGCACCCTAATCTTAGCAGCGAGCTAGGCAAGGATTATCCGTCGATTTCCTCGATTATTCTCATCGCTATCTCGGCCTCGTCCAGTCGTGCAACTGAGTGCACTACGTCGGCCTCGTCCAGTCGTGC